>VTLG01003979.1_pt1 | contig 58609 bp, 71 predicted proteins | sample 4694571 | NCBI WGS metagenome assembly VTLG01 (sample SAMN12604809, study PRJNA352737) | marine metagenome | biome: ENVO:00000447; feature: ENVO:00000209|ENVO:00000569|ENVO:01000036; material: ENVO:00002151; isolation source: viral sequences binned using virsorter ...
CTACATCTAGGTTACTTGTACCATCTATGTCGATGTCGCCTGATATGTCTAGTGAAGCGCCTGTTAGGACTCCTGCGACTGCAAGCGTAGAGGCCATGTCTACAGCGCCGTCGATGTCAACGACATCAAGATTGGCTGTACCGTCTACGTCTATATCGCCTGTAACAGTTAAATCGTCTTGCACTTTTAGGTCTACTGTAGAAAGACTAGCAAAAGCGTCAACTACTGCTGCTCCAGAACCCGCCCCGTCCAAGTAGACGGCTTTCACGTCGCCCGCAGGTATCGTGATGTTGGCTCCAGAACCTTGTGAAATGATTATATTTTGAGAACCGCTCGTTGCGTTCTCAATAAGTTGCAATCGGTTCACTGTATTTGGAGCAATCGTGATTGTGCAAGCAGAATCTAAAGTGCCGGTATACTTAACATACATAGCACGAACAGGGTCTGTCGCTCCATCTGCGATTGTGGATGTATGGGTATCCGCATTTGTGGTTATGGCCTCAGTGCCGTAACCCAGTGCTTCGCCTATTAACTCTAAATTTGTATTTGTGCTTGTGCCCCATGTCCCTGATTCATCGCCAGTAGCGATTTCTTTCAGCCTGAGATCATTTACATAAGTTGCCATTTAAGCTACCTCTTTCCAATCAGGAGTCTGGTCGGCATCCACCGCGCTCCAGTTAGGTGTTTGTGAACTTGAAACTGTAGACCAGCTTGGTGTTTGACTTGTGTCAACGAGACTCCAAACCAAAACATTTGACGTAAGGGCTTCAACTTCATTGCCAGTGACATCAACCCCCGCCTTAGCAGACACCGTAACGTCATTTGTAGACGCGGTAGCAACATTTCCTGAAACCGATACGACAGCCTTTCCTTCAAAAGAAACCGATCCGACACTCGCAGTAGCCGCATTGCCACTTGCGCTAACCCCTGCTCCTGCCGTTGCAGTGACGCTCGAAGTCGATACGGTGGCTGAGTTCCCTTCAACCGGGCAAACACACGCATTACCCGTTGCAACAACCGTCCCAACGGCGGCTGTAGATGCTGGCCCAGTAACCGATACGTTAGCGATGCCTGTGGCTGTAACCGACCCGACAGAAGCCGTCGATGAATTGCCGCTTGCACTAACCGAAGCTGCTGCTGCAACCGTGACAGACGAGGTTGAAACTGTGGCTGAATTACCTGTGGCCGATACACTGGCGGCAGCATCGACAGTGACGGAACCAACAGACGCTGTTGATCCCGGCAATGCCTCTTCTGCATCACCCCAAGTACTTTCGCCCCATGCAATATTGCTGGAGTTCCATCCTTGCCATGCAACTTTTGCATCTGCCATTCCATTAACCTGTTATGCAATTCTTATGATTGCGTTTGAAGCATCTGCTGCTGGAAACTCAATCGTGAAATCGCCTGCTGTTGAAGTCTTATCCCCGCCAAAAGCGAGAACAACCACCGCTCTGTTTGCTGAACCCGCCGTCGTGCTTGAGTTGTAAATCAATGCCCCGTTTGCAGTTATCGTGGCTGAACTCCATGTGCTGTCTGAAAAGTCTGTCAAAGCGGTTGTTCCAGAAGTTGAAGGATCGACATTAGTTAATGTATTTCCTCCCGCAGTGTAGTTCGTTCCCGAAACCTCATTTGTGGTTGAGTAGGCAGTAGTCGATGCAGACATCGTGCTGCTACTCGTATACAGGGCGATCTTAAACGTATTCCCCGTTCCTGTAGTAGTGCTTGTTCCGCCACCCGATCCGTTATGAAAATTATGAATACCCTGAAGTAATTCACTCTTAAAACTCGTTGCTACTGCTTGTGTATGGGCCATCATAGCCTCCTTAAAATATCTGCCATGTCCTCATGGCCCTGTTGTGTCAAAAGATTAGTAAGAGTTGTCCTGTCGCTCTGTATTGCATCATTGCAAGCCTTTACAATCACATGAAAAAGCCTGTTCTTAAATGCTTCTGCCTGCTCCCTGACCTCTGGGTCTGCGCCTTCCGCAACAGAAACAACTTTAGGCACTGCTCGTTCAGCAATTTCTTCCGGCGTAAACCCTCGGTATTCCGTTGTATGAACCTCGCAAATTCCCGGTTTTACTGTTGCATTTAATTCAAGCATTAAATTCTCTGGTTCCTTATTGCACCACTACGATAATTATCAGTCGTGCTATAACCCTCTCCTAGTGACTTTAGTCTAACCAAAGCGTCCTCATATTGCTTTTGATAAATCGCTAATAGATCAGGCTCACCTTTCATGAAAGTATAACCCTCTACTAAACAGCCATAAAACAAAACTGTGTCAGCATTAGTACCAAGCCAGCTTGTCCCGTCAGCAGATGTCGTAATCGAGGTTGGCTTGTAAAAATAATGAAGCTCTACCGAATAACTGCTGTTAGGAGTTGGGCCTAGAATAAAACTAGAGTCATCAAACAAACCATAATACTTTGGAGTGGCGGTTGTTGTAGAGACCGGATAAGCCTCTCGGATAAAATTAACGTCCTTGAAAATCAAATACTCGTAACCGCTGTTATCAAGTGCCAAAGAGTAAGGGGCCATAAAATCAGTAGGTGTAGTCAGATAAGAGTTACCACTGGTCATCGTGCCTGTGGTGTTCTTTCTGAAATCAGGCAACTGAATTGATTTAAGGATTCTGTTTTCAGACTGAGTAATAATCGTTGCAAGATTATTTTCAAAAGTCGTTTCAGAGTTTTGAAGGTAATCCTTGATTGCGCTTTTAAGCGTTGTGTATGTCCAAGCCATCAGTCTGTACTCACTGTAACCTTACCAACCACCGCCGTAATATCTAAGCCAACCGTCCTTCCTCCAAGGGCTGTGTTCCCTCCTCCCACTGGGTTCCACGCATAGAGCTTTCTGCTTTCTGCTTCTCCCGTATCAGGGCGAGGATCTTTTAATGCCTGAGGATCAGCCGTTCTGACCCTTCCTAACTGCAATTGAGGCTGGTCTTCGTCCACCACATCACGGCCAACAAGCAATCCGTTCGGCCTTTGATTTTCGATCTGAGGCACTAAATCCCTGAGGGGATAACGAAATCCTGTTCGATCACAGAATCCAAAAGCATGTTTGCCTGATGTATAGCTACCGCTCATAGCTGAGAATAACCTCCCGGCGAAACAAAAAAGGAAGACTTGTCTCTGTCAGCATCTGCTGCTAGATCCCATTGTTCGTCATAAACCTGTTTAAGCAAAGGCGCACGGTCTGATGCCTCAGGTCTCTTTACGCAAATGTGATAAGCCAAACCAGCAGCCATGCAAGGCAAAAACCTTGCTGGAATGTCCACATTATTAGAAGCGGGACTTCCCGTGTCTTCTATTCTTTGTATGTAGTAGTAGTTAATTTTGTAGGTTTGAGCAGAGTCAGGCACAGGCCAGACATTCAAAGCGATTGCGCCGGGGTCTTTTTCGATCCAATACTGAACTGGACGACCTTGGGTAAGCTTGTTCGACAAATGAGAATACTGGCTAATAGAAATTCGAGTCATTGTCAGGTCGGTTTGCTTGTCGCTATCGCCATCATCGGTTCTTAACGAAGCCTCAATAACATCTAGCTGGTCACCTGCTAAAGCATAACGGCCCGTTCCTGCTGTAAGTGTCTGGCTTCCTTCCTGAACAGTCCATAGATTAAGACCACGGTTTTGCCACTCAAGGAACATAAGATCCAAGCTACGCCTTGCTGTTCGGTAGTCATACCCGCTGCGTAACTCTAGCCCTGCTCTTTCATAGGCTTCCTCAAGAACATCACTTAAATCAAGGTTGAAGCTATATGTTCCGCTCGTTGCCATTTATCTTTTCTTCTTTTTTTTCTTTTTAGACGGCTTTTTATTGGAAACTTTCTTAGCGACCTTCTTAGCGACCTTTTTTGCTACCTTAGCTGCTTTTTTCTTTTTAACAGCCTTTACCTTCTCTACAACCTTCTTTTTTGCAGGTGCTTTTTTAGCAACAGGGTCTGGCTTGGGAACCGCCTTAACAGGGCGCAACTCTTTTAGCTTATCCTTGGCTTCTTTTTCCGTCATTGCATCAAATACAACGACATCATATCCACCGTCAGGATTTTTAGACCCAATCTGATACACAGGATCACCCATGGTATCCGGGTGCATAGACGTACCGTTTTGAAAGACTTCTAGCTTAGCCATATCTAGCTCCTACTAATAATTCTTGGTCATTTTTAGAATAACCGTATAAGCATCTCCCGAACTATGACCTACGGTTGTCAACATAATGTCTCCCGTAACCCCAGTTCCTGCATTGTTCTTTAAGCCGGTAAACTCGCTCATGTCCAAAGAATCGGCATAATCCGCAGGCAAATGAAAGGCCAGCACATCAGTATCAGCATCCCATAACAGTTTGACACTCATACCCATTGTGGAAAACCAAATCGACTGAATAGCTACACCGCTACACGCAGTACCAGTAACCGGATCTGACCCCAAGGCAGAAACATCGACTTTCTTAACCGCAGACTCACCAGTGCCATCGCTGACATTAGTGAAGCTCATAATTACATGACGAGCGCCATCCTGAATTGTTTGACTCGTTACTGCATCAGCCATTTCCTACTCCTTACGCTAAATCTGTCGTGTACTTTCTGCCTTGCCACTCAAATACCTTCTTGCCTTGGCCTCTCGCCTGAGCAAAAGCACTCCTGAATGACTGAGCAGCCTGCATTTGTTTTCCATAGACAGGAAATTTTCCAGCCCCTGTTTGCTTCTCGCCTCTTTTTTGGCCCGGAGTCACTGTTCCAGCAAAACCAGCTAAATTAGCTCCTCTCTCTCCGGCTCCAATACCGCCCCTGTCTCGCCTACTAACCGTTCCATCAACAGCAGCAATATCCGCAGAAACGCCGCTTCCTCTTGCGTTTTCTCTGCCACTTCCAGCAGATCGGTTTCGCATAGCGGTAACTCTGGGATTTACTGACGATCTTGTTTCTCCAGAAGACCCTGTGTTCCTCAGAGCATCAACTCTAGGATTTCTTCCTACTGGACGAGATCTCTCTGCTCTATTCAAGCCTCTGGTTCCACCAGTAAGCGTTCTCTTTTCTTGGGCAGCCTGTAGCCTTCTTCTTCTTTCTCTTGCTCTGGCTCTAGATCTTGACATCATGCTCATGATTATCTCCTTAAATAGTCAGATGGAGCCGAAGCTCCATCCAACTAACAATTAACTACTCAAACGGTGTAGCCAATGTTCCATCACCATGAAGGAATGCCTCGCAATGCCAAACCGCTGCACTGGTTGCTACCAAACGAATCACGCCACCCACAAGCCAACCCTGCCCTGCCGTCCCCAAATCAATGGTGTCGTCATCACTGGCATCAGGAATGAAGGTATTGTTATCGGTAGCCGTTGCCGGATCAAAGATCGTAGCAAAACCAGAGAACAAGTCACTGGCATTGTCCGTATTGATCTGCCCCGCACCAGTAAAGGTGGTTCCAACGATAAACGTGTAGTTCAGGCCAGCCGCTGCTGTTGGCAACGTGACCACGATACCTGCGGCTCGGTTTAGAGTGTAAACCGTACCTGAATCGGTGGACTCAACGCTCTTGGTCGCAGACGTAATGCTGCTGACGTTGGCATAAGAGGAAACATAACCGGTTGTGGTGATATTACCGCTGGTATCAATATCCAGATTGGTGGTAATAGCACCCGTACCAGCCGCTTTGCTGATTTGTTCAAATCCGCCTTCGGATCGAACTGGGCCATTAAATGTCGTATTAGCCATTATTTTCTCCTGTCTTGGCTAGTGTCTGCCACATTATTGTGACAGTCAGGAAAAAGGAAAGCGACCTGCTAATTGATTAACAGGCATTTTGTTATGTTAATGAAACAAGCCGCCTTCCCCCATTACTTACGCTCCCGGTGAACCGTAAATTGCAAGTGGATCACTTACCCCGAAAGAGTAACGCTCACGCGCTTTGTAGCGCACGTTGCCCGTATCGAAGTCACCGTCCATTGAAGTTTCCAGCGCGGTACGCTCAAACATCTTCATGCCGTTCGGAATATCGGTTGTGATAAAGAAAGCGTCAGTATCAGTCAAATAATGATTGATTGAATAGCCTTCAGGTATCGTACCGTTACTCTTAATAGCGTTGATGTCGTTGTCAGCCGTCGCAACTCTGTTTTGAGATTCCAAGAGTCTTGTAGCTGTGAACTGTAACGCAGGAGGAACAATCAATGCCCTTGGTCTAGCTGCGATTAGAAGTCCTCGCTCATCTGTTAGACCGGCTATAGTGACTACAGCCGCTTCCAATGAGGTTTCGTTCAAATCTGCTGCTGTCGCAGGACGATTATCGTTCGTTCCACCAGAAACAAGAGGATGACCACCTCCACCAGTTACGCCATCGCCAGACGCAGTGAATAGATTAACTCCATCACCTGTCTGATAGGAATTGGTAAAACCGTTGTTTAACGGGTTCACAGCCTTGACTTGCTTGGTGTAACTCATTGCACGAGCAAGGGCTTTAGTATAACGAGCCGATAAAGAATCATATAGATTATCTTCCATCGCCTCTTCTGTTATCGCAAAACCCATTGCAATCGTTTCATGGTTATACCTTGCAGTGAACGCTTCCTGTGCCGAATCGTAGGAAATCGCATTTCCTTCGTCCTTCACCGGAGCCGCTCCAAAGCCGCTCAGTTTCACCTCTTCCTCAAAACTACGTTCTGATGTCTCGGTATCATAGATAACCGTATGCTCATCTTCGTACTTCTCATACTCCAGACCAAAAAGGGCGTTCAGCCCCGGCAGGAGTTCTTTAAGCATCTGTGCTCGTGATATAGCCATCGCTATTTACTCCTTATATGCCTGTAGTATTGGTTAGCTGATGACCCGCGTTGAAGCGGAAAATGCCATCAGTGTAGGAATCGCCAACCGAACTAGAAGGGCCATCGTAAAAATCGACGATCCTGATCGGCAGCGTGTTAGTAGTTGCAACTGTATCCGCGTCACAAGCATTTTTACTTCGACCAATCGTGGTAGAACCTGCTGTTTGAACAACAGCAAAGTTCGCGCCAAGACCAGCTTGAGCAATCGAACCATCGCCCTGCATCCTAAACAATACGTCAGGATCAATCAGGACATAACCCGCCGCATCTGACGCTGCTGTAGAAGCAGGCCAAGTTTGGTTAAAGGTCATTTGATTAGTGCTTGGATCTGTGTACTTACAGCCCATGAAAATCCCTATGGAGGTCAGTGACGTTGTGCCGGTATCCTTTTCAATTGTTCCGGCTGTAACCAACTTCACAAAATCCCCATAGAAAATGGCGGTGCCATAGGCCGAGGCAATCTTGATGTGAACAACTTTTCCTGTAAAGGAACCGCTGCTCGAACAAGTGCCAATAGGCTCTGCACCATTCGGAGTCGCAGAAGTAGCCATAGTTTTCTCCTCTATGCTACGTTAAACACACAAGGGCGCACTCCGAATTAAAACGAAATGCTAACCCTTCCCAAAGGTTGTGCGCGAGCTTTTCTCCGGTCTCAACAACGGCATACGCGGATCGTTTTCCCGCATGTAGTTTCTGTCTACTGACTCCATTTGCTGCTGGGCTACCTTCTGGTAATGCTTGGTTCGTGACTGCATCTTCTCTTCCGGGGCTTTGCAAAGAAGCAGGCCACCCTGCTCAACTGCTCCCTCCCATCTGGAGTTAATATCAGACTGACCAACCATTTCAGGATGATCTTCCCGTTTTACGGGAACCCATCCATCCCTGAACTTCTGTGACACGTTGGTATTATCAGGATTTCCCAGAACGCTAGTTCTGATCCATCTGAACCTCCAACCATCACGCGGTTCAGGCGTAGGTAACACAGAAGAAGGAATCCAAGAATCATCATCTCGGACAGAACCTTCGCGGGTCTCGTGAGACCAAGGATTGCGCTCATCTGCCATGGGACATCTCCCTCTCTTTTAAGAGTTGATTGGCGTATTGCTCTTGCGTTAACCCAAGGCGCTTAGCGAGGGCGCGTTGAGTAGGCTCTAGCTTCACTTTGCGGGGTCTAGCTCCATTGTTCCTTGCGGATGGAGCAACCACCGAAGAAGTATGCCTGCCCGTCGAAGCTGCGGTTTGCCTAACACCGCCTTGATCCGGCCAGTCATAATCTGTAAATCTTTCTCTCATTCCTTTATCGATAAAATCAAAATATCCCTTTGTGTTAGGAACAAGCTGTTTCTTATATACTGCTACTTTATGCAAGCCATATGCAAGGCTTGTCATCAAATCTCCCTGATCAGAGTTTTCTTTTTCAAACCAAGGATTCCTTTCTGCCCATTCAAGTGCCTTAGGATTTGGCTGCGGCGGGGTTCTTTGACCCTGCTGTTGTTGAGCCGCTTGCTGGTATTGCTGGTATTGCTGCTGTTGTTGCTGCTGATAAGCCATTTGCTGCTCAGGGGTAAGCTGTTGTTGAGCATTTTGGGGCGTCGCTGTTTGAGCTTCTCGTTTTGAAGCCTCAGTCAACTCAGTTTGCGCATTTATCAGGCTTTTTTGAGACTCGATGATTTTATCGGTATCGCCCTGCTCGTAAGCCGTTCTGTACTCGGATGTAGCGTTTTCAACCGCCATTTCCGCTCGCTGCTTGATCTGGCCTATTAAAGCGCTTTCTCCCCGGTGAATAAGAGACTCGTATTCCCGGTTCTTGTCAGCAAGCTGTTGAGCAACCTTAACGGCCTCTTCGCGCATTTTCTCAGCGGCTTCTTTCTTTCTGCGCTCTTCATGCTGCTCATAACGCAGCTTATTGATTCGCTTCTGAACTCTTTCGCTGTAATTTCCGAGTTCATCGTCAGAAATATCCGAGTCATCCATAGCTTCTACAGGATTGCTTTCCTCGACTACGTCGTCTTCGACAATCTCGAAATCCATATCGGCCTGAGCGCTTTCAACCTTCTTGTCCTCAGATTTTTTATTGATCTGGGTTTTTACCCCAAAGAACTTGTCTTCTGCGGAGTGCTGAACGGCTGTATCAGCGGCCTCTGTGTTGTTTTCTGTTGCTTCGCTCATATTCTTACTATACCCCGTGGATCTTCGACCACAGCTTCTACGCTGTCGTCATTGATTAAACGGAACTCCTTCCCGTGAACCAGAAACCGTGTGCCTGAGTAGCTGCGCATCACGATCCAGTCCCCTTCCTTGCAAAACGGGCCTGTTGGAAAACGATCAGTGTTTTTATAAGCGTCAGAACCCATAGACAGGACACAGCCAACAATAGACCCGACCTCTTCGTCGCGCATCGTTTGTTTAGCCTTGATAATCCCGCCATCTGTCTTCTCGTCCGGGTTTGGTAAAGCAATCAGTATTTTATAGCCTTTCGGCTCAGGCAACTGATTTGCCTTGCGGGACTCTGTCTCTTCAGCAGTCTCGTTCTTTACAACCGATAATGATTCGCTCATTTATCGCCCTCTTGCACTGGAGATTGGTGTCCAGAGTCACCTGCACCGCCTTGTGCGGCGTTATAATTCCTCAACCTTCTTTTTAAGATCAAGTAATTCTCGTTCCGCTGTTGCCAATCCTTCTATAACACCGCAACAGCGCGTGTATTCACTGTGGTCTTTGCATCCGCCTGTACTGATATGATCGCTCATTTCATTCATCATTGTACGCAATCTTTTTTGCAGGTACTCAAACGAATTAGTGGCTACTTGTTCATTCACCCAGTAAGTCCTTTGCAATGTCCACGCCTAATTTAGCACCTTCTAGCTGTTCTTTGCTAGCAATTCTTTTAGTTTCAAGCTCTTCCCTGCTATTCTCAGCGGCGATTTTAACTCCAAGCTTCGCTCCTTCCAAGCGTTCTTCCTGCTCCATCTTCTCTCTTTCAAGCGCAGACTTCTCTGCTGCTTTCTGTAGATCCGCTTGAATCCTAGCCATATCAGACTGAGCTTTAGACATAGCCTCTTGCTGCTTAATCTGTAATTCCTGCTGCTGCATCTGGATAATAGGATCTTTTGCCTGCTCCATCTGCTCCTTCATTTGGGCTTCGCGCTGGTCTTTTCCGGTCAACTGCGCGGCGGCTGGAGCAACCAGCCTTGAAAGCCTGAGTTCAATGTCCTCTGGCAAGGTTTCTTCTGGCCCCGGCAGATTAGCGCCCAACTCTTTCTCTATGTTGGCTCTGTAAGCAAACGCAACATGCTCAGAAATATGCGCTGCCATCGCGGCCTGAGCCACTTGAGCGGTAGGACTTTGTTCCATCAACTCCATAATCTTAGGATCTTGAATCGCGGCCATATGGGTCTGGATATGCGCTTCGTGATCCTGATACATAAACGCTTTAACCGGCTCACCGTTAATGATGTTCATGTTCTCGGTCACCGGATCAGTAATTGGAACCTCATCTTCCAGCGGAACAATCTTCTCTGCCTCTCTAATGCCCAGAACTTCAAGCATTTGCCTGTGCAATAACGGCATGTCATACATCTGAGGGGCTTGGGCGGCTAACTGCAACGCTGCCTGATACTGCATAATCCGCTGTGCCATAGTCCCTGCATTGGGATCACTGACCGGAATGATGTCTACCCGATCATCAAAGTCCTCTCCTGTAAGCTCCTTGCCCGGAACATCGTAGGGATATTCAGTCGGGCCGAAATCACGAATAATTCCACACAAAATCCGCAATTCTTTCCGCATCGAGGCGTGAAGTCTTGCTTGAACCGCGCTCAATACCTTCATTGAGCGTTCCAGAATGGCTAAAGTCGTGCCAACTGGCGCTTCGGCGTTCATGTCGGCTGCTTTTACGTCGGCAGCAGAGGCAAAACGCCTGCCTTCTTCGACAATATCGCCCAAAAGCTGATAAAGCACGTTGGAAGGCTCTTTGTAGGGCAAAAACGTGATGTTGTCGCGTATTGCACCGCCCGGAACGTCCACATCGCGGAATTCACCCGGCATAATCGGCGTATCGTCGCCTTTAATGCGCAATCCACGGGATTTTAAGCCGCCGGGAAGATTAGAAAGCGTTCCTGAGTCCACTAACTGCCGTAAAACACTGGTTGCAGACTTAGCCAATCCACCAATCATGTGAATCAGGCCAAATCCATAGAATCCTAAGCCCGGAAGGTACTGATAATGGACAAAATGCTCTCGTTTCATCCGCATAGGGTCATCTTCGTACCAGTTTCTTCGGATCGACAACACCTGACGAGAAGATTTATCGATACTGACTACATAAGGCAGCGCAATACCCGTAGGCTCCTCGTTTTCTTCGTCCTCAAAGCCAATTAAATCCAGTTCAACCTGTATTTCCAAGACGGTATGACGATGATCCATCTCGTAATTGGCCGAATCTCCGGTCAGTTGGTTGTATTTTCTTTCTATTTCCCCTGTGTCCGGTGTCGGATCAGGCAAATCAACATCACTATAGAAACCTGAGACCTGCAATTTACGAATTTCGTTGCTGGTACGCTTCATGATATGGGTTGCACGTTCGCAAGTCGCCAGATCTGAAGCGCCGTAGCTCACCACAAAGTCCTCGGCAGGCACGAACATCGAGCAAGGTCGGCCCATGTTCGGGTCGTAGTACACTTTCCTGAACGCAGAACCGGCTAGGGGCAAAGAAAACAGCATTTTCTCTGTTTCTGCCCGGTACTCCGTCATCTTTTCGGTTACCAAATAGTTAAGGTAGTCCCTGACCCGCTCTGCTTGTTCTGTTTTTTCTGGAGTGATATCGCCTACAACCGAAGTCTTTACAGGCCCGGAAGCAGGAAAGATCTCCTGTACTGATTGGGCTTGAAATTTAATCACTGCCTCGGTCAGTAACGGATGAAATACCCCGCAAGCGCCGTCCCAAGGCTGAGTTCGGTCTTCGTTCTTGAGCCCGAGAAGATCAAGACCTTTAATGTAAGTCTCTTCCCAGTCCCCACGGCTATCCCGATCAGACTCATAAGCGCTAATCAATTCAGAAGCAATACTTCTCAGGTCTTTGTCATCGATCATGTCGGCCAGATTGGCCCCATGATCATCCATTCCCATGATCCCGTCACTGGGATCAAAGTCTATAACAACCCCGCCGTCTTCTGTTTCCACAGCAACAGATTCTGGATTAACGATTGAGATGGTAGGCGTTGCTCCGTTTGGTTTTGGAGCCGCCTGATCTTCGCCAAGGGGTTTATCAATTGCCATTAACCGTTCCTAGTAAAGTTGCCACCACGGGTCGCAGCGCCCATTCCGGTTATTTTGAGTTGGCCGCCGCCAGCTTTTTTTATCGTTGTTTTCCCGCCCTCGGCGTACCTAACCTTTCCGCCTTTTTTTCCGCGAGATTTGGCTGGTGCTGGCGAGTTCTTTAACGCCTTTTTATGCCTTTGTATTATCGCGCTTTTATTCTCTTGTAGCTTATGCTCCCGTAATAACTCGCTTTCCGACTTAGGTTTGACTGAGCCACCCTCCGCGTACTTAACCTTTCCGCCTTTTTTGTATTTAACTTCGGCTTTTCCGGGATTCTTTTTTCTGCTGTCGTAATAACTTGGCATCGCTTATCTCCTAGTAATAGGCTGCTTTTCTCTGGTACATAGGCTCGTCTTCCTCGTCAGTGTTCAGCCGCAGAAATCCACCCTGCCTAAATCGCAGTAATGCCTGTGTACTGCTGTCCACCAGATCGTCATGTTCCCCCATGGGAAAAGCGGCAAATTCCTCGATCACCCTTTCTGAGAAACGAGTCTCAGGACACCATACTACACCCGATGCAAACATATCTGCCACTGCATTCACTCTGGCTACCTTGTCGTTCCCCCGTGAAGGGGTGTATTCCGAAACCGGAATCCCCATTGCTCTTAGCTCAAAAACCAGTGGTGTACCCGCTGCCTTGGCCTCAACCACACAGGCATCGGGTTGCCAATTATTATAAAACTCCATGGCTGTTTTCTTCAGTTCAGGAAACTCCAAGCGCTCTTTGTAGGAGTCCAGAAGGATAATATTAGGCTGGCTTGCGCCATCATCATCGGGACGATAGAACACGCCCCAAGTCGTACAGGCAGAATAGTCAGCCCGTTGAGTTTTAAGAAAGGCCGTGTCCCATGACTGGATAATAAACTCACACGGAGGCGGATTGTCCTGTTCCCAGATCCGCCACCATTCCCGCTTGACCAGCGCCCCTTCCTCGGAAGTGGGGTCTTGCTGATACTGGGCAGACCACTTAGAAGCTGGCAGTTCGTCCCTGAGCGCAATCAATTCTTTCTGGCTCCAGAACTCAGGCCAGAGTGCGTTCCCTGAGGGTAAAATGGCCGGGAACTCGATTACTTCCCACTCATCCATGCCCTTCCTCTGGACTGAAGCCTTAATGATCTTTCCTGTCAGATCGCGCTTATGCCATCGGGTCATAACGATTATGATTGACCCACCGGGCTGTAATCTCTGGCGTGGGCCTGAGGTATACCAGTCATAAGTCTTATCAAAGACTGCCGGGTCTAGGCTCTGGCCTTCCTGCTCGGAGTGGGGGTCATCAATAATCAGCAAATCCGCGCCTTTACCCGTCACCGCACCGCCCACACCAATAGCGAAGTATTCTCCACCTTTGCTGGTATTCCAGCGGCCAGCCGCTTTGGAGTCAGCCCTGAGCGACAGATCAGGAAAAACCTTTTTGAAATCCTCATCATTGACCACATTCCTCACCTTTCTGCCGAAGCCGACTGAAAGTTCTGCGGTATGTGCGGTCTGGATAATCTTTTTATCGGGGTACTGCCCCAAGAACCATGCCGGTAGCAGATAAGAAGCAAATTCACTCTTCGTGTGCCTTGGCGGCATATTGACAATCAGGCGTTTAAGCTCGCCCTTGGCTACCCGCTCAAAAGCTTCTGCCATAATTTTATGGTGCTTTCCCTCAATAAAAGCAGGCCAGACATACTTAACAAAGTCCAGAAAGTTAACTCGTGCGCTTTCACGCTTGGTAGATTCTTCAAGATCCTTGAGAAGATCTAGTATTCTGGTTTGTTCCTCAAGGGGAAGCGACTGGATCTGTCGGATCGTATTGGGATCGGTGGGGTCAATGTTCCCCGGAACAGGACTAGGCATAAGGGAAGTTTTCTGAATCGCCCATCGAACTGTTCACTATTTGACGATTCTTAATATGTTCTGCGGCAATATCTTCCTTGGATTGCCCATGATATGGCACTGCATGGCCTTCCTGACACATGATGTCATTGGCACAAATCCCGTCTTTATTGATGATTTTGCCTAAAATACGCCCGAATTTACCCCTGCCACTGCCCTTTGCAGTCTCAAGGGTGATTTGGTAATCCTCTGCTTCAATGAAGTCCACTAAGAACTTCTTCGCCAGAAGACCGTATTTCTTCTCAACCTTGTCGCGAGTACGGGATTCCGGGGTGTCTATACCGTAGAGCCGAATACGTTGTTTGGCTAAAATCACCTTAAAACCAAGGTCAATATCGCAATCTACTGTGTCTCCATCGATAATTCGCGTGATTTTTGCCTTGTATTGGTACATTCAGAACATTCCAGCTAGAACCTGAACCACTACCGCTGCCACCACCAACCACGCCAGCTTCTCCCACCGCGCTGAATGCGACGAGGTTAAATCCTGCAAATGCTTTATTTCGACGATTGTCTCAGACCATCGTTCCCCACACTCCTTCTCATGGGACTCGATTCGCTCCAAGGCTTTCATCGCTATATCCATTGCCTGATTGTTCGCCTTTGTTAGTTTATCCACCGCAGCAGCCCGTCGCTGTGTCTTATTCAAGTAACCCGCTCCGTAAGTGCCTGTTATATATAACTGAAACAGAATATACCAGAAAAAACAAACAGAAGGGCAGGCGGAATAGCGAAGAGTTTTATCAGGGGAACTCAAAGCCCTTAGTTAACCCGCCATTCCGGTTTTGCTCTGATGGAGGCCCGAATGACAAACATTAAGGAGCTTTCTAACGCCAGACCGCCCACCCAGAAATAAAAGGCACACTACCAATAAACATCATATTCTTCGTTTCAAACTGAATCGAGTCTCTTCGATTCTAACGTATCATCCCATCTCGCATGGGATGATTCGATTATCTATCGATCTCGAATCACGAAGAAAAACGTCTTTATATCATATATTCTATTACCCTTCAATAGATAAATTAAGACTACCCTAAGAATCTCGAAATTTTTTACGAAAATTTTCTAACACTATGATTTGAAAGGATTTCTGTATTTATTAGGGGAACGGTCTTCATATATTCGTATATTCATATGGAAAATAGTGTCGTTCTATGAGCAGATGCCTATTAGCTGTTAGTCATCTAACCCTTATCTCTACAGAGGGGGGTACTATCACCGCTTGACTCCAGATCTGGCAGAGAGATTCCAGAACGATAGCCCCCTTAGTGCACTGACTGATCAGCGTCATCATCGCGATGCATCTCTTCGGGTTCATCGTCTTCCGCTGGTAACAGTTCAACAGTCAATGCTGACTCAAGACGCTGTCGTAACTCTTCCTGTATTTCTTCGGGCGATCGATCTACCACGACAATCTCGCTTGGCTGAAATATACCAGCAGCTTTACCGAGTAATTCCGCTGCCCTTATCCGGTTGCTGTCTGTCGGTGTGTCGATCCATTCCCTGAGCTTTTGTAATACGAGGTCAGCGTCCGAGATCGAAGAACAAACCAAAGACCGCACCTTTCGTTCTCTCAGCATCTCAATCCTTTTGGTAATCGCAGGGTTGCTCGCAAGTAACGACGCTTCCGTGTGTATCGCGGCAGGACTCATAGATTCCGCATCGTAAGCATCACGATAGGCGTTACTTAAGTTCTTACCTTCAAGCGCGATGCAATCACAGAACGCCAGCATCTTTGGCGTGAGCTTTTTCTTTGGCATGTGTTGTGTCCCTGTTGTCTGTTAGTTCCCGGCAATCATACATCACAGCGCAGCTTTATTGGCAGGGTTTGCGAGCACGGCACACTCACTCACTACCAAATGCTTAACGCCTGACGTGCATTTATTTTGTCTTTGCTTGTAATGATTTCGCTGCTCAACTGTTTACTTATAGAGGGATTTATTTTTGTTTGTTTGTAATTTTCCTATGACTCAGAACTCTAGTTAGTACAGGGATTATTTTTTAAGGGTGGGGCCGATGAAACTACACAATCATTTCCAAGAGTTAGTGGAGCTAGAGAAACAAATGGAAGACATACACAGGAAGACTAAAACGATGCACAAAACACAACACGACAAACACGACACGAGCACGACACAACAGCAACGCAATCACACAGACATAGAGATGATGTCATGGGTAGATGGTGAGGGCGGCGTGGATCTCGACAGCCTTACCGTTGCTGACCTTGAGATGGCCGAGCGGTTCATCCGTGGCAACGTGATTATCAGGCGGTTATTGGTGGTTAAAAAGTAACCAGCTAAAAGCTGCGCACATTTGCGCACACTAGCTGATTGATGACTAAGCGATAGCCTGAGATCAAGGCATAGAGCGGGCCTCACATTGGGTAGCAAATAAGTAGATATGAAGATACGAAACGCTGTAAAATAAAGGCCAGCCCTTGCTGCTGCATGAGCCAAAAACGATGGCCCCAGAGCAAGGCACCAAAGACGGTTCGACGATCAACATCTTGACTGATCAATTTCGGAGAACGCAGTTTAGGATCTTAACCTCTAATGAATACGAGCTTGATCCGCAGCCTACCGGCTTAAAGGGGACTCACGGAGACCGCCATGATGTGACAGCAGTAAGCGAGCAGGCTGCTACCCGTGCAATGTAACTATTCAATCAACACTTAACTCAACATCTTGACTGATCAATTGTTAATGAGAGGCCAATCGCTACGTTGTGCAAATCGTAGGAAGCGTAATCACTTTGGTGATTGCGTTTCACAGTGAGCGTTAAACATTTAGCGCTTACCGTGAAACGTTTATTTTTAATAAAGGGGAACACAATATGAAAATCAATGGCAAGACAGTAAAGGCCGAGGTTGTTTCTACGTTCTGCGAAGAGACAAGCCAGCTACTGAAGGCAGAGACCTTCTTCGCTGTGGAGTCCGAGTGTCAGTCTCCACCCTACAATCTAACCCCAGAGACTCAGGCCAAGCTGGATCGGCTGGAGGAAGACGTTCATTACTTCCACCTGAGATGCGAGACTGACAGCGGAACCATTTATAACCACGACTTCAGACTTCCTTTCCAAGAGAAAGAAACGGTGACGGTGAATAGAAGCATCTTCAATTCAGACTCATACGACATTGATGTGCCAAGCAAGAACGAGAGCGTTCTTCTGGGTCTAGCTGATCGAGTGAACGCCAGCGACAAAGAGTTCGACATTGAGCACTGGTACTTATCGCGCTATGTCTACGGCTCGAAAGACTGGCAACGGTACGGCGAAGCGGAACTGATCGACTTTGAAAGCCGACAACGAGAGATCGAGAACGATCCGTACAGCCGCCTCGATTCTGTCGTTGAGACTTATGACCGCCTCTAATCAATTCACTACTTCCAACTGATGATCGCGGATAGCTCCCGCGTGAAAGCCCACTGAGGTAATGGGCTATTGGAAAGCTATTCATTAATACAGGGGAACACATTATGGGTGTAGCAAAACAAAATCTCAGCGACTTTGCTGATTACGCGGTGCACGAGTATGAGCATCAAATTAACTTACTAAAAACAAGCGGCCTGTCTGACGACGATAGACAGTTCCCATACTTGCTGTGGGGTGCTGCGGGTCTTGGCAAATCTAGCGGTGTCAGATCTATTGCCAACCGTCTGGCAAGAAAAATCGATCAGCCAGTTAACTTGATCGACGTTCGTCTGGCTCAGTTCGACGCGGTGGATCTGAGAGGATGCCCAGTCGTCACTGGGGAAGGCGGCGTTAATGCCGAAACGCATTGGGGCACTAACGGTTGGCTGCCAAAAGTTGAACGTGACGGCGAGTTCGGCATCTTGTTTCTGGACGAATTGGGCTTGGCATCGCCAAGTGTCCAAGCCGCATCCTTGCAGCTTACTCTCGACAGATCGTTAGGAGATTACGTTCTGCCTGATGGCTGGTTCGTTGTTGCTGCAAGCAATCGTCATGAAGATCGCGCTGGCGTGACGGCGTTCAGTAAAGCACTCGCGAATCGATTCGAGCATAGGGAGATTATTCTCTCGGTAGACGCTTGGGTTGAGTGGGGTATCGATAAAGGTCTCCGCGAAGAGGTCATCGCTTTTATCAGGTTCCGAGGCGAAGAGTTGCTGTTGCAGCATCCGAACGGTGTTCCGAAAGGTACGATTTCTTTTTCGACACCTCGGACATGGGCGAAGGTTTCTACGAAGTTAGACATGGGTCACTCGCCAGAGAATGAAGCGGTGGGCATCGAAGGTCTCGTTGGCCAAGGGCCAGCGGCGGAGTTTCTTGGCTTCCTCAGGACGTACAGAAAGATCGGCAATCTTGATCTTCAAGAGATCATTGACGATCCAGAGAACGCGCCTGTTCCTGATGATCCCACTAGCGTCTACGCCATCGCCTGCCATCTTGGGCGCAAGGCCAAACGCGAAACGCTTGGAGCGTTCATCACTTTCTTAAACCGTTGCTCACCTGAGTATGCGATCAAGGCAGTGACTGACGCAGTTCAACGCGATGAGGATCTAAAGTGCAGCGAGGCTTACTTGCGTTTCAAGCGGGACTTTATCGACATCAACGTACCTCAATAACAGGAGTGCAATATGAACGAAATAAAAATTTCGGAGCAAGCCGTGTTGGTCGAGATCACCATGACCAAGTGGGCCAATCGGATCACCGACAAATACACTGCCGGTGAAATCAGTGAGCGCAAGAAGTCACGAGAGGGCAGCACCAGAGTGTCGCATGATCTAACCGCCAATGCTGCGGTGAAAAAAATCGCGACGCTCTACGGCCACATCAACAACAACATCATTAAGAAGTACACGTTGTCGTGGGCCAAAGGTACGCATCTCTTGCCAGCCGAAGCCATGGATGATTTTGAGCGTGACTTCAACAAGGCCAAGGCCGAGTGGGATGATCTGGTCAAACAGGTTGGTGAGACCTACGAGAACAGCGTCGAGCAAGCCGAGCTTCCTGCGCCCCATGGTTTGGGAAAGCTCTTCAATCGAAACTGGTTTCCACCTGTTGAAGAGGTGGTTGCCAAATATTCAATTGAGCTTAAGCCTTATCGATTGCTCAGCGATCCCGATCATGTCAACGACATCCGGGTGAACCTTCCGCAAGAAAAGCTTAACAAAATGCGTGAAGCCATCGAGCAAGAGAATAGCGAGATCACTCAGAGAGCCAATGAGGAAGTATTGAATCGCATTGTCTCAACGTTGCAGGCTCTCGCTGATGGCTTGGATCGCCATGGCAAGAAAGAGAAAGGCGCGAAGCGCGCAAGCAAATTCTCCGACAACACCGTCGAGAAAATCAACGAGCTTGCCGACGTTGCCAAGAAGCTCAACGTAACGGGCGATGCAAGAATCAACGCGGCAGTCGATGCGGTGATGAAGGATCTCACAGACTTGCAGCCTGATGAATTGCGCGAAGACAAAGGCAAGCGAGAGAAGGTCAGGGATAAAGCCCAGAAGATAGTAGATGATTTGAGCGACATGTTCTGATCCCAACTGACGATGGGGGGAGTGACTCTCCCCCCGAAACCGCAAGGTCTTGGGTAGTCAAATTTTTTAACAGGGGAATAATTATGACTCAGGCAATTAAAGGCAGTGGTGGAACGAAGGCCACTGAAAAACAAAGTGCTGATGCACTGCTAAAGATCAGGCAGGCGAGATCCTATCTGATGTTGAATCACCCGTTCTTTTCGGTTCTGGCTTTGTCGCTTGAATTTGAAGAGACAACACGCTGTGACACGATGGCAACCGACGGACGCAAGATCTATTACAACGTTGCGTTCGTTTTAGAATTGAGCGTCAAATCGATAGCCAGCGTTATTGCGCACGAGTGCTTGCATGTCGCTCTCGGCCATCACCTTCGGAGAGGGAATCGTGACGCTTACTGGTGGAACGTGGCCGCTGATTATTGCATCAACGGCCCGTTGATCGAGTCCGGTTTGTTCGAGCTTCCTGACGGCGGTCTTTATGACGAAAAGTACACCAAGATGAGCGCAGAGCAGGTGTATGCGGATGTGGTTAAGACTGAAGAGGCCGAAGAGGAAGAAGGCGAGGGTGACGGCGAAGACCAAGGCGAAGGCGATTCTCAGGAAGGTGAAGGCGAAGGTGAGGGTGACGGCGAAGGTGAAGAAGGCGGCAAGCCCTCAAAGACTGCAAGGCCCAATCCTTGCGGCGAAGTTTGGGATGGAACCAAAGACGACGGCTCTGCTCTTGATGCTGATGAGATCGTGAAGCAAGAGCGCGAAATAGCTGCGAGAGTGTTCGAAGCCCATGCTCAGGAGAAGGCCAGCGGCAAGGGTGCCGAGGGTGCTTTCCGTGGAATCCTCGAAGACAAAGCTGCTGACGAAGTGCCGTGGAATCAAATCCTGCACATGCATATGCAGGAACTGATTGCCCATGACACCTCGTTCGCAACTCCCAACAGGCGATTTATTCACACCGGCACGTATCTTCCGGGGATCGTCAAACGTCCGAACGGAACCATGGTCTTCGCTGTCGATACCTCAGGATCTTTAGGCCAAGAAGAGTTGAATATCATCTGCGGAAATGTAAACCAGATCTGCGATGAGTTGCAGCCGCTCGAAGTGATAATTATCTATTGTGATTACTCTGTTAATCACGTTGAGAAATTTGAGTATGGCGAAGAGATTGTGATGAAGCCTTATGGCGGTGGCGGCACTCGATTTCATCCTAGTTTCAACTGGTTGGAACGCGAAGGCATCACGCCAGATGTCTGCGTTTATTTCACTGACGGGTGGGGTTCAATTTACGAAGAGGATCTCGACGGTGGGATACCAGACTACCCTGTGATCTGGGCAACCACCGGAAGAGCGCCACGCTGGAATGGCGAAGACGATGAGGTCTTCGGTGAGGTGATCGAGATAGGAAGAATTTGACTTCCCCCCCTGAGCGCTGGCAGGGCAATTCCAGCGCACCCTTTTATTTATTGAGGAGCAAATAGCTATGATAGACGAACTACAAAAGACCCCGTTTGTCGGGATTGTCGCAACCAATCGACAAAAGAAAAAAGCAGAGAAAGGCACAGAGGTTGAAGTGCGGGTTATCAAAGAAGGCGATTGGGGATTTTATGCCATGGCCTACAAGGCAGGCGAAAACACTCCTGTGTTTTTGAGTCTAAGCAATATCGACTTTGTGCGAGATGTCAGCGATGAGCGTCGCGCTACGTTAGAAGCTGAAACCAAAGCATGGAAGGCCGAAGGCGATGCACCTGTTTTTCTGGGTACTGATCCCGATTGGGAGGGTGATAGAAGTGTTGCTTTCGATTTCAAAATGACCGACAAAATCAAAAATAATATTTCTCGTGAGAGGCTTTTCATTCCCAAGCAGAAAAAAAATGGTGATCCGATTTTCGATAAAGTTGCGGGAACCATTCCAACGTGGCTGTGGAATTTGAAGGTCAAAGAGATTTGCGGAGAGCATAGCTTGCGCTATGAGCTAACGGAGAGATGGAACGGCGGTAATCCGGTAAAGACTGAGGCTGCGTAATTGTCTGGGGGTTTCGGCTTAAAACGTCGAAACCCCCGTCCTCAGTGCCGCTCTAAGCGACGATCTCTGGTTAACCCATGCCATGACATCAACGAAGTTAAGCCATTTTCGATGATCAGACCGAAGATCTCTTGTTGGAGATTTTCGTTGTGTTCATTAGAAAAAGGGGTTCACGATGGATAAGAAGTATTGGGCAGCGTTCGCTGCCTTATTTATTTTGTACGCAATTGTTTCTGAACAATCGTATCAAGATGAGATCATTAGCTTTAACCACACTTGCGCAATGATCGACGGCGGTTATTGGCCTGAGCAAGTTGCAGATTGGGAGATAGAAAAATGTCGAAAAAAATAGAGATAGTTATTCCAAGAACGGAATATTACGAATTGCTGCAAGAGGTCAATTCGCTGAAAAGTGCTGTCGCTTCACTTCATGAAAACGGAGATATGAGAGTAAGCGACTTGCATCAGCTAGGTTTTTTAGTGGGCAGACTTTATCGTCTTTTTAGTTTTGTGCCGCAGCTTGATGATGATGGACATTCCTGTACGTCTCTCAACTTGGTAACTAAAGATGATCCAAGAGCGCAAGAGGAGACCGAAGACTCAGACGAAGAGACCAACGGAGACTTCCATTGAGCTATGAAGCACTCGCTGTTTTAAGCGGCCCGATCAATGGTCGGAGAAATCTTACTAGCGAGGAATGCAGACGGATCAGGAGAAACGGATATTCGTGTAGCCCTCGATGCGTCGTTATGTCTGACGGCTCAAACCATTATGGACTTTTATTTTCCCCATCTAGACGGGGCGGGAGTAGAAGTTTTTGGCGGTTCGGGCCTCGCGTTACAACAATTGATTAGCAAATAGAAAAGGAGAATGTTATGTATAGCTTCATATTTTTGACCGGCCTTATTTTCAGCTTTGCTCTTGGGTCATCCATTTGGTTCGTCATCAATGTATGGACGAACGGATCTGTCTGGATGTCGTTGGCAATTTCTATAATCTCTGTAGCCAATTGGGCTTGCTTTGGAAAAATGCTGCAATGCCTGCAATTTGGGGACATCGAATGAATGAGGAGAATGTTATGAGCGAAGACGGAACCAGCGAAGACGTAACCATAGAAGAAGATAATTCAATCTCGTGGGAAGCACAGAGAATGATGGAAGAAAGGCAGCGTCTCGAAGAAGACAGAAAAGCATCTATTGAGCGAAATTATGCGGAACGAACCGAAGGCTTGCAGAAACCGCTAAGACCTCTCGATGTAGTGGAAATACACGAGAGGCTGCGACAAGCGGAATCAATTCTGCATCCCTTGCTTGAGTCCAAACAAGGCGTTTGGCACTACGCACTTTTCTGTCAGAACATGCTCTCGATTCTAAGCAGAAAACAATCTCAACAAAGCAAATAGAAATACAGCGCTGTTAATTGGTTAGCAGCAAATAATTAAGATCGGCTCTGGCATTGCGCTGGAGCCGGTCTTTTTTTTTGCCTGCGGTTTAGCGTTTCGTTATTTCCGCCAGTTGTGTTTGCTTTTCTAAATCTCATATCCAAAAAAAACAGATCGTCCGATCTGAATAAAAATCCAAAATTCAAAATTCAAAAATTAAAAATTAAATTTCAAAAAAATTTTTTTCAAATTACTATCACAGTTTACTATCACGCACATCTCGTGGGTTCAGGTCATCTACCGATTGGTGTTGGATCAATCAACCTCATAACCTTTGACCAGTAAACTCTCATGTCCTTCGGTAAGTTTTTTCTTAAAAGTATTTTCTTTACCGCAGCTTTGCGCTGTTCTTTTAATCTATTTTCATCGATGCTCATCAGCAAATTCCTCGATATTGTAGTGGGCCACAGGCTCCATGTCCTGAGCATCATTCCTGTCTGTTCTCCCACCCCATCCGATAAACTCTGGCCTGACTCTTCCTAAGTCAATCCATCCAATTACGTCTGTCCACTCAACAATCAGCAAACAGGATAATCCTGTTGCTTTTGAAATCTCGTGAGCAGACAAAACCTTTGACAGAGAAATCATGTATGTTTTGTAAGTGTCTTTTGAAACCGTCCTGCATTTTATCTCTGCAAATCCCGTTATCTCTTCGTTCTTGATGAAAGATATGTCAATCGGATACATTTTGGGATTTCTTTTCCACCCATCAAGTTCCCACCAAGAGCATAGTCTTTCGGCTACCCGTTCCTCATTGGCAATATCAGAGCTTTGCTCGTAAATGGGGCGACGAGATTCTATGAGAGAGGAAGGTAAGGATTCAGAAGACATCTTAAAATTCCTCACAAATCCTCAAGCTCAGATTCTAAGTCGGCAATGTCAGGGGAATCGCTCAACTCCGAATAAATTCCATTGCTCAGGTTATAGCTCAAAGTCTTCATTCCCTGTCTTCCAACCCACTTCAATCTGGATTTCCAGCAGTGAACTTCCACATTGTCATTTTCATCTCTTGCGACTGAAAGTCCTAAATCGCAACGTGCTGCCCAAGCAGCCGACCCGGCAATCGAGTCCCCTTTAGGGACAGGAAGCGTTCCATCGGAATTTGGGTACGTTTTTCTTGGGTGAGCAACAAACCAGCAATGGATTGAATGGCTTTTAGCAAAGGCGCTTAAGTCGGCCAACATGCTCGAAATATGATGTGTCTCAGACTCGCTACTTGACGCTAAATAGTTATAGGGATCGATGATCAACCCTCTAGTGCCATGCCGCATAATTGACTGCTTGCAGCGATCCATTACGTCGTGGTAACTGAGCAATCCCTCTTTGCTCTCAATGAAAGCAAAATGATCGTTAATAAAGTCTTGAGCCTTTTCAAGCTCCTCTTCTGTAATTCGGTCTTGATCAGAAACGAAAAATGGCTTCTTGCATATGATCTCGCTGAGCTTGGCGATATGCAGTGCTACTGGGTTTTCAAAGCTGGCGACAGCAAAACGCCAATTCTCCCTCTGTGCAAGACCCACAGTAAGCCAATCCAAAAATGACGATTTACCCGCATTAGGCTGTCCCGTTAAAACCGTCATCTGACCGGGAAGCACGGTAAACAAATCGTCCAAATCTTTAAGCCCTGTCGTGACTCCACTTCCATAACCTTTCTTATAAAGATTTCTCACTTCGTCTTTATAAGCACTTGCCGGATAAACGCCAAACAGAGGTACAGGCTTAGAATTCAGTATCAAATCGTTAAGAACCTGAGGCCCATGTTTCATCAAAACATCGTTAGCATCCTTGCAGCCCTCTGGACGCTTCTCTATTTCCCAGCATTTCGCTCTACCAATTCTTCTCGAAAGCTCTTGAAACAACGCAGAGCCAGCCTGATCGTCGTCACAAAACAAAATTATCTTTTCTGTTTCTTCAAGAAGATCCTTGCTCGACCAGACATAACTGAATTTACCATCCTCACTGGAATCAACTCTAAAATTCTGGCTGACTTTCAATGGCGCTCCGTTTGGAACGCTGATCACTCCAATATTTTCAGTTCCACAGGCTGAGAAAGCGGTTTTCACAGAAAGCACATCCAGTTCGCCTTCCACGATAACTAAAGTATCTAGTTCGTCTGGCAATGATTCCAGACCAAAAAAATCTCTTGCAGCACCTTCCTGAGTGAATGCTTTGCTCGTGGCAGATCTCCACTTCACTGCTGTTGGAGACTCTTTGTCTCCGTAGACAAAGCCGATGGCAGGAGACTTCCCCCCACCATTGAAATATTTTTTCCCTGTGATCGCATAGGCATCTGCGATCTCCCTGTCGATAGCCCTCTCGTCCATGAACGCATACAAAAAATCAGATTTGTCCTGTCCGTTGCTGCCAATTTTTATTGAAGGCTTTTCCTTGATTTCCTCTACAGAATTTACTGGCAAATGATTATCGTTTTTTATCGTTACTTTTCCAGAAACTCCGCAGTGGAAGCATTGATAGATGCTCGTGTCTGAAGATACCGTCACAGACATCGACTTCTCACTATTCTTTTTTCTCTTCCCCGCGCAAGCAGGACATTTGATCCTGCCTGTTTCGGTCATGTTTCTGACCGCAAGCTCGACTGTGTTCATTGATTCATTTTCCTTATTTTGCTTTGACACACGACCCGAAAGTCGATAGCCTAAGCTTGTTCAGTGATGGATTTGACTCCTTTCAACCCCCCTTCTTTTTGTTGGGGGGTTTTTTTGTAGTTGATATCTTAATATCTGCTCGTGGATTTTCCCTATCGATCCCGTGATACAAATGCATCTCTTTAATTTGGCGGTCATTTTTTATTATTTTTTTCTGAAGCGCATCGTATATAACGCTTGCGTCAAGATCTGGCCTCCGAGTCCGATAATAAATGGTAATTTCAACTGCACAGTCATCCTCAATAAGCGGATCAAGCGTTGGGCATTGAGCGTTGAAAGCTTTCAGATAATCAAGTGCTTTTTTAGATTTTATGAATGCTGGACGACCCTTCAGCAACACCAGACGGCGCGAATTCGATTTGCTCGCAGGCTCGCCGTATATTGTGAATTCAACAGGTTTGCAGGTTGACATATTGTCCAGTCTTGAATACCATTGGTTTGTAAGTATACATCGCCATTTTCGGCGCTTCAACAGAAAAAAATCAGAGGTCAATATGGCACATAAAATTCGCATTGAAAAGGGAGTCGCGCTTCCAGAAAGAATTAAGAAACGCGAAGTCATTGGCGACTTGCCTCTCGCGGAGATGGCTCTGTTTGACAGCATCAGCATCCCCGTTAAAACAGCAGAAGAAATGCAGAGAAAAGTAAAAAACTTGAGAACGAGGGTATGGAGATTCAAGAAATCTCATCCTGACTTTGATTTCACTGTAGTTAAGGGTGTCGATCACATCAGAATTTACAGGGTTGAAAATAGGTGAGGTATACCAACTCCCAAAACCTTCCAGAAGTGGTTGTTGATGCGCTCACGCTCGACACCTACAGCAAGGGCAAAAGCGACCTCTCGATCAGCGAAATGAACGACAGCGCCCGTATTCGCTTGTTGAGACTCAAGCATCACGATGACATTGTCAGAGATGTCACTGAAAACGCCGCAATCTTTCAAGGCAACGCTATCCACGCAGCGATGGAGAAAGCCGCAAACAAACGAGATGACTGCATCTCAGAAGAGAGATTGTTCATCACTCACAGCAGCGGCTATGTCTACTCCGGTGCGATTGATCTCCAAATTGTTAAAGACGATGGAACCGTGATCGTCATCGACTTCAAGCAGACCAGCGTCTGGACTCTCATTCTCAACAACATGATGGTTAAAGAGGAATGGGTGCAGCAGACCAACGGATATGCCCATTTGGTAGAAAATTGCAAAGGCGTTAAGGTCAGCAACCTACAAATTATCGTTGTTCTGAGAGACTGGAAGTCCAGCAATCAGGACGACAATTATCCCGCAGCACCGATCATGGTTCTTGATGTGCCGATGTGGTCACCTGAGAAACGAGAAGCCTACATCAACGAGCGCATCAAGGTCTTTCAGCTTGCCATGTTCAGACATCTTTCTCTTCAAGAGTTGCCTTTGTGCAACGACTCAGAGCGTTGGGTCAGAGGTGAAAAATGGGCTGTCATGAAGAAAGGCAGGAAGTCGGCCATACGGGGGGGCTTGAAAACGACAGAAGCTGAAGCCATTGAGATGGCAGAATCTCTAGGAACGCCTCACTTCGTTGAGCATCGAAAGGGAAAGAACGTCAGGTGCGAAGGAAACTTTTGTCAGGTAGCTCAGTGGTGTGAGCAGTTCAAGGAGATTAAAGATGGGCAAGATTGATCAGGATAACAATCGCTGGAATGACGAAGAATTGAAAATTGAGCATGGCATTAAAATGACTGATGGTAGAAAAAACACAAAAAAACAGGACAATTTTAGAAAAGCCATCTTGTCAATGGACATAGGCGACAGTGTTCTGTTCAGCGACATAAAAGAATCTAGGAGATTTGTATCGAGAGCATATCAGATGAACCGAAAAAAAGAAGTAACAGGACATTGGGTGGTCAGAAAAGTAAATGACTCGGCATGGAGAATTTGGAGAGTCAAATGAAGAATGACACTAGTTTTGGTTTAGATTTTGATGACGAAACAACAAGAAAAATAGTTGGCATCTGGGGGCTAACTAAGCACATTCCGGGCTTGAAATTTACGATTGTTAACGAACACATGAGAATTTCGTATCTAGGTGGAATCGTTGTGGACATGCCACTCAACATTTTTTTGAATTTGGCTGGCAAAGAAATAGTAGAAATTATTGAAAAAAACTTAAGGAGAGTTAAATGACTGAAGCAAGTGAAAAATCAGGGTTTTTTGCTTTGATTGATGCTTTGATTAAGGCGCAAAGCGAGATAGAACACGCCACGAAGGACGGGACGAACCCTTACTTCAAAAGCGGGTATGCGACTCTTGAGCAGGTAATCACTGCTGTCAAGAAGCCGTTGAACGACAACGGAATCTACTTTCAGCAGGAGAGTCATGAGAACGAGGTTGGGGCTTGCGTCGAAACCACGTTTTGGGGGCATGGCGCGAACCTTCCAACTGGCAAAGTCACGATACCAGCGGAACGTAGTGACGCTCAGTCATTTGGCAGTGCATTGACATACGCGAAACGCTACAGCCTCTCTATGGCTTGCGGAATCGGGCATCAGGCTGATGACGACGCTAACAACGCAACTTTTGAGAAGCCTGCAAACAGCAATTCAAAGCCTGTCAAGAAGCCTGCCGTAAAACCAGCGGAGAAGAAAGCTGCTCCTGTGAAAAAGGCTCCAGAGAAGCCTGCTCCAGCAAAGCCTGCTCCAGAGAAAAAACCAGCAACAACCTCTGGCCCTTTGACTCCAGCATCCTACGCAAAAATTAAAGACGAAGATGGAGCGATGGAAGTTGCAAATCTTTTGATTGCAGGAGCGAAGGAAACAAAAACAATTAAAGAGCTAATGGATTGGACTGAAAGTAACGCGCCAGCAAAGCAAGTTCTTGCTGATGATTGGGAAGATCCTCACAGCGTTGTTGTCAAGGCGTACAGCAATCAGTGGGACGCTCTTAGCAAAGATAATTCTTAAAATCACGAAGGAGAAAACGATGGCCGACACATATGCCAAGTCGAAAGGCGTACTATTTATCAACGAAACTGATAACCCAAAAGCCCCAAAATTTAAGGGGAATATCGTAGTTACCAAAGATCAAATAAGACCTTTGATTGCTGCATTGAAGAGCGGAGAAGAGCCTAAGCTAAACATTGCTGGCTGGAACCAAACCTCTGAAAGATCAGGAGCCGATTACATCTCTTTGCAAACTGATATAAAAGTTAGCGTTGAGGCAAGCTCTAACTCTGAGGATTTGGAAGTTTCTAGCGCTCCAGCCACTAACCCGTTTGCATGAAAATCAGGATCGACAAAGAGCAAGGAAGGGAAGCCGCCAAATTGGCGGCTTTTCTTTGCAGGTTTGTCCCAGAAAGAATCCCAGACATTACTGAGATTATGAAAGCATTTAATGATCGTGGGCTTTATCTGGAAATTGAGCCTCTGAAAAGCGACAGAAGCCGATCTCAGGAAAACTATTATAGAAAATGGGTAGCCGGGTTCGGCAAATACTGTGGACTAACGAAAGAGGAAATGCACGAAGAGATTTTGATGCTGACCTTTGGAGAAGAAACAGTGCAGACTCCCTTTGGCGACAAAAGAAGACCGCTCAAGCGCAGCGGTGGAACCAGCAAGGAGACCTACTCGGACTTGATCGATAGCCTGATTAGAAAGGCGGCAGAGATGGGGTATCAAGTCCCTATAAGCTCAGCCTATAAAAACGCACTCCATCTAGCTCAAGAAAGATGGGGAATGAACAATAAAGACTAAATAAATCTTATGCTTAAAAAAACACTCGGCTGGTTACCCTTGAGCAGCAAATGGCTTATCGAAAACTTTCAAAAAAAAAGTAATATTGATTCTGGCTGGATTAAAAAATCAAGGTTTGTCCAGCTACATAACATCGATGTTACTGAAGACCCTGTCAGACCACAGCTAGACCTAACGTGGAGAAAGTCATTTGGCAGAAAGATTTTTGGCCTTCAACATGACGATGAAATTTTAGCGGTGGTGTGCTTGGCTTTTACAGACGAGGTGCCTCACAGTGTGCGAGAACTAGACTTGATGTGCAGAGTAGCAAGCACGTTTGAAGGCAGTGCAAACATTGCTGTCGCTTACACCGTCTGGTCAAACAGGAAAGGGGCAGGAAAGAGAATCATGCAAAAGGTTCTTGAGTACGCAAAAACAAAAGGCTTAGAACGAGTGGTAACGCTTTCCCCACTGACACCAGTGGCAACACATTACCACATAAGAAACGGAGCGAAACTCATAGCTCTTAATACATCCGCCCAAAATTTTGAATATAGCTTAAAGCCAACGCTCAAAGAAAACTAAAACAGTGTATAATTAAAGCCTCAGATATATCGAAGTCATATAAAAACAAAAAGAACTGCCCTATTTGGCAACAAATAGATAACTAGGGAAGCATCGCTTCCTTTTTTTTGTCCTGAAATTCAATCACGTTATTTACAGGACTGAAATCACTATTTGCATCCCGTGACATTTATTACATCTTCCGGTGGTGTTTTGCTCTAAAGCATCCTTACCGATAGCGACATTGTTTGCTCCAGTTGTGAGGGCTGGTAATGCGCTGATCAGAAAAAACAAGAGAAAAACAATAGCTACAAGGGTTTTCTGGCATCTTTTTTTTTCGATATGATGAAAGAAAATTATCAGTCTAGCCTTTCTCCAATTCTTTCATTTGCTGTTCGTCATGCGCTGATCAAAAAAAAACAAGAGTTAAAAGCGTTTGCTGGCATCTTTATTGAGGAGGTTTACCAACAGCGGTGTTATTCGCCGGTAGTATTAGCTATTAAAACACGGCTGTAGGACAAAAAAATATCAGATCATAGCAATACCAACAGCTTCAGAGGGTGTTTTTTGCGGTGGGAAAACACGACTGGGAACAGTAACGTAGCTGTAGGTAAGTGGGAAACGTAAGAGTTGCAGGTTGCGGTTGCCTAGTAGATGCAACGTGCAACTCATAATGTTCCACATGGAACATCAATCTATAAGGTATAGACCCTAAGAGGCTCTGATTTACCTTTGACCTCTATCTCTTGGACGTATCTCAAATCAAAACGACACGCCTTTGCAGTGGCTTCTGAAATCAGGCAGTCAATATCAAGCGCTTTCGTCGAGCTTTCCAACCTCGAACCACAATTTACGGCATCACCGATAGCGGTGAAATCAAATCTCTGCTCTGACCCCATGTTCCCTACGATGGCCCACCCGCTTGACAGTCCTATACCTATCGTGATGGACGGACAGCCTTCAGCTTCAAGCTCATCGTTCAACACCTTCATGTCCTCAATCATCTCTCTTGCACACGCGACAGCAGCTTCCTCATGGTGTTCCATCGCTATAGGAATTGAAAACGCGCCCATGCAAGCATCCCCGATATACTTGTCTACCATGCCCCCGTGTCTCTGTATGCAAGCCTGTTGAACTGTGAGGGCACGATTCATGACGTAGGTTACCTGCTCTGGCTCAAGCCTCTCACTCATGGAGGTGAAGCCTCTGACATCTGTGAAAATCCAAGTGGCATAGCGTTTCTCACCGCCTAAAACCAAAAGCTCAGGATTGTCCTGTAACTTCTTGACTTGTCTAGGATCGAGATAATGCTCGAATTGACCTTTGATCTGCATCTTCAGCTTGTATTCAGCAACCATTCTCTGGGAAATGCCTGCTCCACCTACAGTGAACGCGCCAAGTATTGGCAACGAAGCATCGATGAGTATGCCCATCCTTAAATAAGCCCAAACCGAGCCAAAGGCCGTTAAAGAGCCGATCATAAAAATGCTGGCAGCAACACCGTAAACCGGAAGAAAACGAGCTAGAAGAGCCGCAGAGAGGGCTAAAACAAACAATCCCATGGCTTCCGCTGCCAAAGACCAGTCAGGTCGTAAAGGGGCTGATCCTTGCAATAGAGTCTCAAGAAGATTCGCTTGAATCTGGTGAGGAAATAGCTGACCAACAGGAGAGGGAACTAATGGGCTTATTCCTGCTGCTGTTACACCAACGTAAACAATCTTGTTTTCTACGTTATTAGAGAACCGGGTATTCCAATCAATCCAAATCCTTCCTGCCGAATCTGTCTGGATCGTGTCATAGGCTGGAATCCTGACCGCTTCGATCCCTGACTCTCCTGCTCTGGCTTGATAGCTTGGATCACCCGCCAAACCTCGTAGAACATCCACAGATAGAGCGGGGTATAGCTGTCCCTGTACGTTGATCAGGGCTGGAACCCTTCTTACCAGACCATCTACTTCTGGCGCTGCATTTACTACGCCGGTTCCTGTGGATGCCTCTTGTAATACTTGAACATTCGGGAGAATGCCGCTGTATTGCATAGCATTCTCAAGAACTGGCCCCATCGTGGCTACGCCTATATCCCACCCATCTCCCCGGTTTGTGCTTGTCGTTGCCACAGCAGAAAGAAAAGTAGGGATTTCCTGCATACTTAAAGCAAATTCCTCGTCTTGTAGAAAGCGATCTGGCTCAGGAAAAAGCACAGAATAGACAACAGCAACAGCGCCTCTTTCAGCAAGATCGGAGTTCAGGTCTGCCAGATAAGATCTAGGCCAAGGCCATTGACCGTTCTCTGCAAGTGCTGCCTCATCAATATCGTATAAGGCTATAAGCTCGCTATCCCTGTCGTCTTGAAGGGTAAACAGAAAATCAAAATACTTGAGCCTTATTGTCTCTATAGGCCAAGGGTCAAAAACTCTGACAGCGACAACAAAAACAATAAGAGGAATCAGCAGTCTAGTCATTTGTTTTCTTGTATCTAAAGAGGCTCAACTAGCCTCTATTTAGACTTTCACCTTTTCTTTTTTTTCTTTTTTGTCCAGCCTCTTTTCATAGCTGCGTAAGACTCTCTGGAAACTGTTGATTTTTTCTTCGGGCGACTAGTTCCAGCTTTTCTTCTCTTGTTAATATTTCTTACTAAACTCATATCAGCACTTCCACCTTCTTCTGGCCTGACGAATTCTTGAATTAGGATCGTTTTTTGTTTTAGCAGAGCTTCTTTTAAGCTGCCCTGCTGACCTTGCGCAATAAGATTTTCTACGCTTAGCTGCCTTACTTCCTTTCTTAACCTTGCCTGTTACAGCCGTTTGTAGCTTAGATCCGGGGTTGGCCTTCCTGTAAGCAGCGACTCCTTTCTTGGTCATCCCTGCTCCAGCCTTGGTTTTACGGTAGTTTGCTCCCTTGCCAGTGGTAGTTTTTCTTATGCTTTTGGCTTTACGCTTTTTTTCTGGCATTTTTCGTTCTCCTGAACGATCTATTCTTGGTCTTTGAAACAACCTTAAGATTGCTCGCTTTCTTGTTTCTAGGGTTTCCATCCTTGTGATGAACGTCCTTTCCATCACCTTTTGTGGCCTTTCCCTTCTTTACCATGGCGGCACGACTAGAATTTCTAGCAGTACGGTTCTTTATCTGCTTCTTTTTCCCCTGATAATTGTCGTACTCCTTACGATAATTCCGTTTTTTCTTAGGCATTACCTACCTACCTTCTTCATTGCTGACTTATGGGATGCTGTAAAAGATTTCCCACCTCTCATGGCTTTGCGCATCTCTGCCATATGCTTGGCGGTATGATGCTTTGAGTGCCTGCTAAGAGCATCTGTTTGTCTTTTGCTAAGCTTTCCAGTTTTTTTCTTAGGCATCTAAATCACCCTTAAGTTAAATATTTGCTGCTCAATCGTATTGATTAACGGTTATTGTTTTGTTGCAGTTAGAAGTACAGTCTAATACTACCGCGTAAGATTTTGCACTTACACCGCTTTGAGTCGCATTTACTGTGTAATTCCCTTGCTTTACAAGAACATTGCCCACATGAGCGCCATCACCGCCTTGCGTCAGGTTAACTGTTGAGTTATCAGCAGGATTGTTTCTGAATTCAATATCCCCGTCTTTTGCTCCACTACCGCTCTGGGTAATGGTCGCATCGTTGTTGTTACAGTTACCACAGCTTTTAATATAGGCATTGTGGTTGCCTGATCCTGACTGGGTGGCTGTCCAAGTTGAGTCATCGCCAAATCCATAGAATTTGGCATAGTGATTTCCGCCTGACTGACTAATCGTATATACGTTGTCATCTCCGCTCATGTATATCTCTGCATACATATCGGAGCCTGTTTGGGTGATTGTCATTTCGTTTGAGTCCTGATCCGCATCGATGTAGCCAGTATTGTCATTTCCCGTCTGTGTGATCGTATATTGGTTTGATTGATGATTTGTATATTGTGAAAACGCCTTGGCAAGATTGTCATCACCGTTCTGGTCAATATCTATTTCGGCACTAGAACAAGTATGGGTTGTAAACGTACCGTTGCTCAATCCACACCATACACGAGCGGTATTGCCGGTTCCTATTTGGTCAATGTAGATACTGGTATTTGTCCCTTTGGTATCTATTTCCACAGAGTTGTTAGCGGCAAAAACGGAGAAGCTAATTAGACTGATGAATATAAATCGCATTGTCACCTCCTCCATTTATCTCAGCCGCAATCTTCACACCCGCAGTTATAATATCAATTTTGTAAGGTGAGCCTTTGTCTAGCTCTAGGTCAATCGTATTCTCTACGTTTCTTACAAAAAAGAGACTAGGCCCATCGGTAAAGGTATACACCTGCAACTGCTGGTCAAAGCCGGGAATCACGCCTTCAATTTCTACGCCATCCATCTCATAAACTTTTGCTTGCTTTCTTGACTCGGATACTTGAACCAGAAGATCGCCAAGAAAGTCAGCGGCTAAGAGATCAATGTCTAACCTACCCATATCTTCTTCAAGCGCATCTTCATCGAGTTCGTTGTCTTCCAGCGCATCTTCCTCAAGCAAATCCACATCGAGAATATTAGAAGCTGTGCCGCTTTGCTCGTCCACCGCCTCTTGAATTTCATCGGGAGGGCTGACGATTAACAAGTTATTGAGGAAGTTCATGGTCATCCCTTGGAGAATGACCGGCGGAGTAGGCGGAGACTCAGAAACAGTGACCGCCGTAGCTTGCCACGGCTCGTTCATAACAACCTCACCGGCCATAGAAGTGACCACGATTTCACCGCTGGCATCGCCATTCTCATCAGGCAACAAGATAACCATCGTCTCGCCAATCTCAGACACATGTGTGGTGAACTCCGTCCCACGAATTGCCACTGAGGCCGTTGGCGTTGAGATGAAAAGGTTTTCTCGATTGATTCGGCCTAATGCTCCTGTCAAAAATCTAGCCGTTCCAGAGGCCATATTAAGAGCCAAGCGAGACTGAGAGGGATCAGGATCAAACACAAAATCGTCAATAACAATGCTGGAACGCTCCGTCAGACTAACGGTGCTGTCGTCTAGAAACGTGATCGATAACCTGCCGTTACCAGTTCTGACATTATCCATGCTGGCAATGCCAAGCTCTAACTCAGCGACTAGAGAATCATCAGAGTCCTCACGAAGTATCTCACCGATACCGCGTAGCTCAGATATAGAGCCAATCTGCGCGTTAGCTGCAATCGGCAGGAATATTAGCAGCCACTTACGCATTGGTCGATATCAATTACACCGCCAGTTGTCACAGCTATTATGTCAACAATCCCGCTGGTTGATCCAGATGCGTGGGTCTGGTCTATGTCGATATTGTTCGTTGACCCCGTAATGTCTGCCGTGATGCTACTTGATGCATTTCCGGTCTGAGTTGTATCTATATCGTTACTTGAGCCGTCCACATCCCAGTTATTCACACCACTCACCACCTCACTTACGATGTTGAGATTGTTGCTCGTTCCGGTCACTACGATGTCTGTATTGCCGCTGGTTGCCGTAGCTGCTGCGCCTTGCGTATAGCTCAATACATTTGAATCGCCGGTAGCAGCAAAGTCAAAATCGGTAGATTGGACATCACCGGACGCACCCAAGGCTAGTGTTTGGGTATTGGAATCACCTGTGCTTCTCAAAGTAAAACTGGCAGAGTTAGCCTGTGCCGCCGTCATCGCAATAGTGTTGCTATCGCCAATCTGATCTATATCAGCCGTAAGCGAAGTACCTGTAAGAGAGACCCTTGCGCTGGTGGTTCCAACCACGTTGGAGTTGCCTATCTGGTCGATATTAAGGGTTAAAGCTGTCGAGCCACCAGATTGAGTCAGATATATGCTGTTGTTGGCAGCATTGGCTGAAATTAAATAGGCAAGTGAATACAAAAGAAACAAGTAAACAAAGCAGCTTTTAATCAAGATTCTCATTCTGAACCTCCTGTGGAACGTAATCCCACATATCTTGTTCAATGCCTTGATGCACCAGTTCCAGAACTGCCGCTTCAATGGCACTTCGGACTGCATAGGTCGCAGTCTCATTTCTGGCAGCCCCCGCTTCAATCTCAACGAGTTCAGTTCCGCCAGTTTCTGTGAATATAAATGTATCAAAGTTTGTCGCCGTTGAATATATCTGCTTGCTAGTGATTACATTCAACAATACCTGTCCTGTTTGTACGAGAACGGCCCTGAGAGCCACGGTAACCTCATCAACCCGGTATTGAGTGCTAGTGCCTATTCCCAAATAACGCGCCCCTGCGCCGCCACTAAGCAGATTAGTGTCGTAGCCAATAATCCCGCCTGCGAGTATCAATCCTGAGAACAATAGTGGCTCTAGCTCATTAGCGCCCTCTCCATCATAATTATTTCGTGTTGAAATAATAAGCTGTCGTTCTCTGGTCAAAACATCAAGATTTGCGCGTTCTGCAACGAGAAACCACTTGCCATTACCCGCTGCCATTAGTGCATCTATAAGGAAGCTGTCTGCCCCCTGAGTTACGGCAGTGCTGAATAAAGCCATGTTATCCGCTGTAGCGCGTTGACCTGTTTGATCCGCGAAAGAGTAAACGCTCACGACAGCTTTTTGCCTTGGCATCGGCAAATTCTGAAGATCAGTAAGGGTGGGTCTTTCTACTCTTGGCTCTGGTGAGCAGTAATTACTTAAAGTGCCGCAACGATAAGGATCAACACTCACGCAACCTGAGACTGTGAGCGCCAGAGCGCATAGGGCTAGAACGCGCACTCGTCTGTACTACAGATGCCAAATGATCCGACAGGTATGCGGATCTCCGTAATTCCTCCGTCAAGGTCAGTCACTAAAAGAACAATCTCTGTGCCCGTATTAACGAAACTAATTTGATTTCCCTGAAGATCAAATACTCCACCGGAACCACCACTCTCGCTATTGAAAAGAGAGTTAGCTAAATCCTGTGAAAGTTGAGCAAAGATGCGGCTTTCAAGGTTTCTGACGAACTTAGCTAAAGTAGTATTTTCCTCTGCTCGAAGTATATCTTCTGCCTTGGATTCAAGTTCATCCAGTATTTCAGCTTTACGGGTTCTTTCCTGCTCATCAATCGTTAAATAATGCGCAGACTGACCAAACCCACTAAAAGAAGGGTTACTGAAGGTGAAAACCAGATCGGTTGCTTTTGCTGGAACCGCAAACAGGCTAATCGTTATTAACATCAACCACTTTTTCATCTTTCTGCTCCCTTAGCTCAATCACCGTGTCAAGTTTCTGCTGTAACCGTATGATGTCATTATCAAGCATACGACATCTGTCAATGAGTTTGATCAACGTGACGTTAGCCTCTGCCAGTTTTGTCTTGATATTATTGGTTATAAAGTTCCATATAAAATGAATCATATAGAGCAGACCCACCGTAGCAACTATTGGAAAGCCGTACTCGCTGACCGCTGCTGCAATGCCTTCCATCAATCTCGCCTAGCATCTTCTTTCCCATCTGCCCTTGCTATCCGGTTCAAATCCGGTCTGATTCCCAATACGCTACACATCGTTGCGTCTAATCTGACGATATCGTGGTTCATTGTCTTTACCCGGTTATCAAGGGCTTGCACAATTCCATGTATACCGTTGACCTGACCTATAACGCTCTCAAGTATGTATTTAATGGTAAGAAAGATAAAAAACCCTGCGATCAGGGCGATAGCTATAGGAAATCCAACATCTCCAATTAGAGCAAAAGCCTCGTTCATTCTTCCTCGCCCTTAAACTTCTTGGATTGCCCAGAGGTTCCAGCATAAATTCCAAAGACAGCCCCCATGGCTCCAACAATTATAGAGACCAAGCCAGCCTGCTCCAGATTAGGCTCTTCCAAGGTCATAAACCACAGGACAACCTCATAAACAAGATAGATGTATACGCCCACAAAGATTCTCGGAAAAATTCTCCATGCATCAACAGTTCTAGCCAGATGTATCCATTTATGATAAGGATTTACCCCCAAATTGTTAGGAGTTACTTCAACTTCTAAATCTATTTTTTTCTTGATCGGCTCGTCCATAGCTATTCTTCCTCTCGTGTAGGATCGTTCTCACGGTAATACTGAACAATGTTTAGCGTTTGCCTTATATACCGTCTGATGTCGGCCAAATTGTTAGCTAAATTCTCGTAGGCTTGAGAAGTTAACCCGTAATAAGCTACAGCCGGGGCATCGCCAGCATCGTAATTCTCAATATACTCACGCATAACGCTTGGGTTCAAAACAATCCATTCAATTTCTGCGGGGTTAACCCCTTCAGGAAGGCTCGGATGATACATAGGAGCCGGTTCGGTAATGGTTATAACCTCTACTGGAGCAACCACCGGGACAGGATCAGGACGATCAAACAGCCCACCTACGGTAGAGCAACCGCTAAGAGCTATTGCGCTACTCAGTATCAGGTACTTCATCAAACTGCCTTGGATCGGTTAGGTCAATAAACTGCTGGTGTACTTGCGCTGTGCCTCTATTTACTACTCCCTGAATAAGACCGGGCCTAGCTATGGCTAAATTGTTTAGGTCATGGCGAGCGAACGTGTTACGCATTTCAGAAACCTCCTGCCTAGCCGCATCGTTAGCCTCTGAAAGCTCAGAGATTCTTGCCTGACTCTGACGCTGAGCCTCAAGTTGATCCTGTAACTGACTGTTTTGGTTCGCAATGGTGCTTTCCAGTACCTGCTGATTGCTTACAGAAGTCTGTAGTTCTACCTCAAGCTGGCCTATTTGCGCCTTCTGCATGTTGATATAGAAATAAGCTCCGCCAGCGGTAGTGATCAGAAGAAACCCAAGAATAACGCTAATATTCATACAGCAACACTATGATTGTTAAGGCAATAAACCAACGAAAAAACAAACGAAGTTCCTCTTCAGACGCGCAACAAAAGAAACCCCGACATCTTCTTACATTTTTCATTTTTCCTCCTCATCCCGCTCTCTCAAATGCAGGAACATCAGCTATGCGTTTTAGCTCAGGGGCTATGCTAAGCATCAAGTTGATCTCAGCTTCAAGCAATTCAAGCATTTCACGTTTTGTTTCTGGATCAAAATTAGATCTTTGTATTTGATCTCTTTGCCTTCTGTACTCGGCCATTTCCTTGGAAATATAATTGACGTTACCCCTGACCTCGATAAGTCCCTGCCTTGTCTTCATGAAAGCATTCAACTCATCGTATCTGCCCTGTCTCTTCAGTCTGTTCATGGTCGTAACTACCCCACGAACCTGATTGCTTAGCTCATAGAATTGAGCTTGCAAGCCTCCGCCTCTTGGGCTGGCGAAGAAGCGTTTAATCACAGGATATTGATCCAGCCTTCTTTCCGGGGGTATACGTCCCTCAGTGCGCATAAAGGCATCAATTACATCGAGTCCATAGACTCCCAAGGTTCCAGCATAGCCGGTCATGATGTGGTCTATCTTGATCGGACTCAGGTTTAGAGCCTTACCAATCCTGACTGCTAGTTCACGAGTTCCAAACGTGTCCTGCAAGCCACGAGCAACATCCTGATCCATATACATAGGAACAATGCTTCTTCCTGTGTAGAAATCATGGTTAAGCCATGTCTCTATTATCGGAGCAACAGCCTGAGCCTGTAAGGGGTTAATCTCAAGCGTGTTAGTGATCGCTCTCTGAACTGTGTTTTTAACATCCCTGCTGGTGCTGTCTCCAACCATCGAATCTATTATTCGCTCTGGAATGGTCTTGAAAATAACGCCAACCTCAAAAGGAGTTGGAAGACGTAAAACAGTATCCATGCCTATAGATTTTAATGGGATTAAGAAATAATCATCCCTGACCTCAGGTCTTGCGTCTTTATATTCATCTTCATCACTGACTAGCAAATAGTAAATGCTTGTTGCTGCCATCAGAGTTCCGCCCCGAAATATAGCCGTCCTAATGATGTGCATGTTCTGAGCTTCTTTGTTGGCAGAATAACGGCCAGTAAAGGATCTCCACAAAACGTCTACGCCCTGCATTCTTGCGTTTAAGAAAGGAATAGCAGCAGTCAACGTTCTCATAAGAGCCGAGTTACCACGACGAGAGAAGTTAATAATCTCTAGGGCTTGTATCTGCGCTTCTCCAAGATCGCCGGTTCTTTCCAGCACATCGTTGTATACCGCTCGCCTTGTAGCCGCATCAGAACGAGTTGTTACAGCGCCCATTCCCTGCCATAACTGCTTAAATTGCTTCAAAACAGGAGCTTCAAATCCCTGCTCAAGTCTCCCGCCTATATCAATCTCACCTTCCCGGTTTATTTTTCCTATAGGCGTTCCCCGCTTAGCGGCCAGTCTCCTCATAAACTTAACTACATCTTTAGGGTCATTAGAGAAGTCATAACCACCAACAACTCCAAGCATTTCAAGCTCTTGCATGTCACTGCCAAAGAAGCCTTTAACTGTATCCACAACTGGAGTGAAGTTAGAGCCGCTCGTTACATAGGCAGACATCGTATCCCGCATCATGTTCACAAGAACGAACGCAGGATCTCTTGTCACTGTCTCTCTGAGAAGCTGAGAAGCAGGGCCAAAAATGTTATTAACCACCCATCCAAGATCTCCCTGACCCATAGCCAGCATAGACTCATGGATCAATGGATCATCAATCTCATAAATCTGCTCTGTTCCGTCGATCATGAACCTGACCACAGGAACACGCTCATGCTTGTCAGGCTGATTGGTGATGTTTCTTGCCATCCCAAACTCTACCTGATCTCGAATAATTCTTTGTTGGGCAACGTTTTTCATGCCCATATCTATTGCTGCTGAAAGATTTCTTGTGACAGCCTCAAGCAACGGAACATCAAGAGGATTCTTGCTACCCTTCAGCCTTTCAAACTGAGCAGCACTGGTCATTCCTGCAAAGACCTTCATTTCCTTGTGGTTCTGAACGTTCGGGTTTTGCTGTGCCTGCTCGTAGAAAGGATAGTATGTCGCGTGTTTACGCCAAATCTCTGCGGTTTCAGCATTTACCACGCCTGTATCCTGAAGCCATTGAATCGTATTTTCGTTATAGTCCTGCCACCATTCGTACCATTCTTCAACGATTGGCCTACCTGTTTCGCTATTTACATACTGATCTACTTTCTCTTGTAGTTTTGCCTTCTCAGCAGGCAAATCTTTCGGATCAATCCTAACGACAATCCCTTTCTCTGGGTCAAAGCTAGACTCCCTTTTTATCGCGGCATAAGCCTGAGCAATCTCTTCTAGGTTTTTTCCATGTTCATTGCTAAACAGAGGAACCATGCCGTCCATTACGCCAGTAAGCTGCTTACCTGTTCTGGTTCCTTCTATTTCATTAACAACCCGCATAACGCCGTCTTTGTAGACGGGAACGCCATATTTGAGAGCAGACGCGACAATGCCTCTCGATCTGTCAGACATAAGCGCAGCGGCCATAGCAGAAGAGCTTCCATACAAATCCCTTAATCTTGGGTCTTGAGTAACCGCCTCAAGACGCGCCCAGTTATTAACCGCTCGCTGCTTTAGTGCGGTCATAGCGACCTTGACCTTGTTCCAAGTTCCCTCGGTTTCTCGAATATAGGTCATGATCGGATGTGCGTCAGGCACATAAGTGGCTGAGTATTTGCTTATAACAGAAGAGGCATCGCCGTAATCTGGCTTACTGGCACTACGGGAATACCTGATATTCATGGAATCAGACAGAGGGGTCGCTTTATCATCGTTTCTGGCGACGTACTGGGCCTCAGGAGAGGCGTTCTGGCTAAACTTGGGTTGTAGCCCTGCATTTGCCTCTTGGCCCTCTCTGACGTTCTGAGCGACAGCTTCCTCTATCCCTTCTGCCGGAAGAACAGTGGGCCTAGATCTTTCTATTCCTTCGGCTTCAGAAAGTCGGGGATCATCGATTCCTGTTCTGCGTCCAGCGGTACGTTCATCGGCTGGTCTGGAAAGGCTGCGTTGACGTAATTCTCTCTCGTTATCGGTTTCTTGAGTCTCTTCAAGTGATCTAAGATAAGATCCCCAGTAATCTGGTTCTTTGATTCCACCTGCATGTTCATATATTTTCTCCCTTACTTCATCTAAGCTCAAACGACCTTTCCCGTAATCTTTCCAAAAACCATCTACAGCGTTCTTGTTTACAAAGAAATCTTTCCCGTTTATTTTTTCGGTTAGACCTTTGTAGTCAGAAGAAAACATGGTTCTTCCTGCGTCCCACGTTATTGATTGCATTTCTCTCGGAAGAATACCTCTTTCTGCTGCTGCTCTTCTGTAAGCTTCCTCGTAAATAGGATAAGTTCCGTTAAATCCGTTTACGCTGTCATTGGATGTACTAGCAGCCCTTGGAACCCTTGGATCTCTTTCTCCGGGCCTCTTTTGGCCCCCAAAATTAAACTCAACCTCAAAATCTGATCCCCCAAGAGGCTGTAATAACGCCACGCTAACAGCATGTGTATCAACAGTTACATGATAAGCATCAGAATCTGGGTTTAGTATATTGTTGTAAAAGTTTCTAACTTTATTTTTTGCCCCAAGACTACGAGATATATTCCTGACCGATCCGTCCTGTAAAATAGAGAGCGCTCCAGCTATGGGCTTCAAGCTTCCCCAAGAGGCTATTCCAAACTCTCCTTTTTTGGTTTTTGCATAGCCAAAAAATTCCCCTTCAGGCGACATAAGCCTGTAAGACCTGTCGTTATAAGTTTCATCGTAAGTTCTGAGCCACCTTCCCGCGTCAACCCTGTCTTCGCCTCTCAAAACCTCAGAAAATGTCTTTCCTTTTATTCTTTCTAAAGCCTCACGATTTTCTTGTATCTTTTTCTTAGAAAGATTTTTGTTTCTAATAAACGCTGCTTGATAAACGCTATTCATCTCGTCTGTAAAAGCAGTATTTTGCTGGCTCTGATAAATGTCTATAACTCTTTCTGCCAAAGAAACATTAGTGTTCCAGTCCATTTGTGGCGATAAGGAAGCAATAATCCCAGAAGCCTGAGGAACAGAAATATTTTTATCTTCTGATAACCTATTAGCGTAAAGATTAGCCCCTTCATACCAGCGTTTGGTAACCCGCTTAATCTCATCAGGAACTCTGTCGTAAACAAAAAGAATGTTCTCTTTCGCGTGGTTAGCAAGCCACTCTATATGGTCTTTAGCAGTTTTAATGTTTTTGCTTTTCTTAAAGTTCGCCAAAGTTCTTATGCTGCCACCTTTTTTCTTATCTGGCTCTCCAAGAGCCACTTTTTTAGCAGAATTTCCTTTAATAAAGTCCTCTAAAGTATTAAGAAATCCATATTCGCCGTTTTTAGTGCTTGGATCGGTATCAGAGTTCAGTTTTTTTGCGGCAGCATTCCATGGATATCTAGTGCTTACCTCGTAAGGTATCCTTGCCTCACGAATCCCTAATCCTGCAATAGCTGGAGATTCGTAGCCTTCGTTATAATCAACAATCTGTTCAGATTCATTTTCAGCAGCCTTCGAGTCTTTAACCTCTGCTTCATTGTCATGTCTGGTTGTAGAGTCAGGTTGAGTAGGAAGCCTAACAATAAGCTCTCTTTCTTTTACAGAACCTAAAGCCAGAATATCGTCATAATTGACCGTATAAGCATCAACGACAGGATCTTCCAGTATAGGAGCAAATTTTGCAGCCTCTTCTCTGCTTGTAGATACAGAGGCAACAAAGTCATCTTCCCATTTTCCGTAACCACGAGGAGTCTTTTTGGGCCTTCCTCTATAAACCGTAAACTTGTCTGGAATACCAGACTCAGACAGTCTCTTTTTGATAAGATCCCTGTATGGACGATTATTTATTACCAAATCGTTAATCAGTGATCGAAAAACCTTTTTGTTATCTACAGGGCGGTAACCATTCCAGTCTCCTTCTGTGATTTCGTTACCTAAAACATCACTGATGTATCTCACGCCCTGTGAGTTACTTGGAATATGACTCTGTGCCTGAACGTATTCTGTTAAAAGGTAATTAGCTCTTGGCGTAAGCTCAGGAGAAAATTCCAAAGGAGGGGCATTCACGAGATCAGGCTCTGCCATAACCCCGGAAGAGCCACGCCACATTGTATTACCAGATACATGACGGGCTTCACGAATATCTGCTGGTGTAACAATTCTTCGATCTTCTAGAAAGCTGCTAACCTCTCTTTGCTGAGCGGGAGTTCCCTGAGCAAGAGCAAAGTCTTCAATAGAACCAGACTCTGCTCGCTCGTCAAGCCTAGAAGCACGACGAGATTCTAGGATGTCAGGGGCACGAAGATCAGGCGGCTTTTGAGCAAGGTCAACAATTTCTGAAATATACGGGTTCTGATTGTACTTTGACGCAGGGGCGATTGTAATTATCCCGTCATGACCGTCAGCCCTTATCGCATCAGATAGCACTCGACCCGTTTTTCCACCGTAACGAGCAGTCAATACTTGCTTCCAATTATCTGCATCCTGATAAAGCCCTCCAGAATCCATCACAAGAGGGTTATCGAATTTCGCCACACCAGATTCCTGAGATGGGTAATCTTGTCCCCGCGTGTCAGCAGCAACCATATATTTGCCAGCGGGTTCAACATCCTGTCCGAACGTACTACCCATGTATGGTGCTTTCTCTGTATTCCTAGTGTATCGGAACTGTACGGGCCGCCCTGTTTGAACGTCACTAGCCTCCAGATTGTCAATGGTCTCAGTAGCACGACGAGATTCACGAATCTCTTGCTGTATCGTCAGCCCTTGAGCATCTTTTCTTTGCTGCTCTTTTCCTCCCCTAAGAGAAGCCCCCATTGACTGAATCCTGTTCTCTCCTCGCTGCATAAGCTCTTCAACGCTAACACCCTCTCTTTTGGCATTCTTCTCAAGTTGCTTGCGTTGCTGATCTCTAATTTCAGCCTCTTCCTCATCGCTGATCCCGATTCCTCTTTCGGGAATTTTCCCTGCCCGTAACTCGGTTTCCAGAAGAGTTCTGACTACCCCTCTCTCTCTTCCTCCTATTTCCCCGCTTTCAAGGCTGGCAATGATGTCTCCGTAGCTTTGGTATCCGGTTCCCCTCATCGCGCTATAAACTCGCTCTAAGAACCTTATAACGCGGTCAATTAAGTTCTTTGGCTTGCCTCCTACCAGCTTAGGATCTCTTCTTCCATGTCTGATAAGCTCGGCAACAGCCTCTTCCATTTGAGCGGTTTCGCTTAGATCGCTGTAAGTTTTTCTCGCTTCCTCATAGAACGTCAAATTGTTATCACGACGCTTCAGCCTTCTAGCTGCATTCTCAAGAAGAAACCATTCGTTTTCCTTGAATAAATCTAGCTTCCGCATTGCATGGAGCGATTCATGGTTCATTAAGTCAGCCAGAGCGTCCTGTATCTGCTCCTGAGACATCGGATTCTTTTTGGAATCCATCTGGGAAACCTTATCGACTCCCAGAAATATTGCGCCAACCCCCGGATCGTAATAAGCCTCAGTAACATCTTCTGGCTTTTGATTAAACAAAAACTTGTTTTGCCTTGCGTCGAACCTAGCCCCAACAACCATATTTCCATCAGCATCACGACCAGAAAACTCAAGAACATCAGAAAGGTTGATTCCGACATCTGTCAGTCCTATAGAGTCAAGTGATTTTCTTAGTGCAGCCCTCAAATCGTCCAGACCACGATTCGGGACGCTAACCTCATCTACCGCTTCTTCTCGCGCTGTTTCGGCAGTTTCTTGTTCTTCTCTTGCTTTCTGCTCAAGAATAGTGGCTTCTGTTTCCGCCGCTTTCCTTGCTTGCTGTTCCTGCTCATACGGAACAACTTTATTCTTAGCAATTACACCCTGATCAACTAAATCCTTTCTCAGAGCCTTGGCCTGCTCCAAGGCAGTGATTTCCTTTCTGCCTCTGAATCTTGCAGCTTGCTGAATATTCTCAACGCTAGGATCTCCAGAGGTCTTCACTGCCTCTAAAGCCCTGCTCCATTGAAGCTTTGTATAAGGACGCGCTCTCATCATTGGAAGACGAGTTGTTTCGCTTAATCTTGGTAGTTTTCTCAGCCTCTGGTAGAGCATCTTTAGCTCGGTGCTGTTCATTTTCCTGACATCGAGCTTTCCAACCATCTTCTGAGCCATCTCCCTGACCTCAGGAGAATCGATAGATGAGGATATGTTTTTATTTCTAAGCAACCTCTCTATTTCTTTTGCCGTTCCTTTTAGGTTGTCTTTCACTTCCCTTGGTATTTGCCCGTTTTTGGAAAAATTCTTCATCAGATTTTGGGCTGTTGCCCTAGCTTGAGAAGCAGTCTCTATAGGCTTGAGTTTTCCTCTAACCAGTCTTGAGCGAATCTGCTCCCCTGAAGAGCTTCTGACATAATGATCTCCGTTTTGATCAACGTCAGCCGCATACCTCTCTGTCTCAGAAACTAAATTCGCGTTATCTAAATTGCTGAACTTATCTTTAAGAATCTGCTTGGCTTCTTTCGCCGTAAAGGTATAAACCTCAGGAAGCCCTTTCATCATTCTTCTGCGGTTATATTTTTGTGAAGCAGTGTAATTTCTCAAAGGCTCCCCAAGGCGCTCCAATTCCTTGGCGCTTAATGTTTCTTGATAAACAATTTCTGGATCTTTGCCATCAGACTTTCTTAACCTTTCCTGCTCATTCGTTGTTCCTGCGGCCTCGTCTAATGAGGCGCTAGTAATAGTGTAGGACTCAGGGTTCATGATCTCTAAACCGTATCTATAAAGATCTCCCATCAAAGATTCTGAGTAGCTTTGAGGGGACAGCCGCAAGATATCGGTAACTGAAGCGCGGATACGCTCGTTACTCACTTCGTTATTTAAGCCCTTAGACAATCTCTCTGCTCGTCCATAGCTAGGCTGAGACATGCCGTACTGTTTATTGCCCGAAACTACAGCAAAACGATCTTCTCCTAGAGGGCCAGAAAACCGATCAACAGAAAAACTAGCGTTAGACGGAAAGTCTTTCCCCATGGTTCCAGCGATTTTTTTGGCATATTCAGTCCCCCATCCCTCAGGAGGACTTTGAGTCTCATCCCTTAGAGGGTATGGAGGCTGTATTGTTTCTGGAGGAATAGAAGAAGCTTCTGCTTCATCGGCAGCGGCAGTTACCGTTTCTTCCGGGGTTATCCCTCCATCTTCAGATTTATCAACAACAGCGGCAGCATCAGCTTCGTCTTTTAGCTGCCTGCTGAGCCTGTTTGGAAGGTCTTTTGAAGCTTCTTCAACTTCTTCTCTCAGCTTTGCTTCTTTGTTTTTCTCTGCCTCAGAGCTAAGTCTTGCCCTTCTTCCTGAAAACGCCGTAAGAACAAGGTCTGCCGTCATGCCGACAGCGCCACCGATAGTGAATTCTTCCCACATGGATTGTCCGGTAGGTAGATTCTCGTTATATATTCCACGCTCAATAGCATTCTGAGTCCATAATCCAACGACTTCCTGTACTGCCTCAACTCCGCCAGACTTCATCGCCTCTGTGACGTTTTTCATCATGTTCTGACCAAAGGTATAGCCAGCAGACTTGGGAATTCTGGACAATAAACGATGAATGGGAGCAAGCTCGGTCAGGCCAGCAAACGCACCTGCAATAATTGCAGCGTCTTCCTGTCCTTCGCTGACTTCGATACCTGATTCTCTGGCGGCTTTAATTCTCTGTGCCTGCTCTCCTGCGTACATCGTAGTCGCAAGACCTGCCGCACCTAACCTTTCGGTCATTCTCAGCCCTTTGCCAGCAAGACCCGCCAACCGGGCAGCACCAGCAGGAGTCATAAACGAGGCCATGGAACCTAAGCCCTCACCGAACTTGGTCATCCATGCGTCCTGATACGCCTCATCTGCCCCTAAAAAGCCAGTAGATAAAGACTCTTGTCCTGCGTGTGCCAAACGAATCAATTCGTTTTCGTCGCCGGAATCAATCAGGTTGTCCAGCCCAATAAAGTTAGTCGCAGCGTCAGCTACTTCAACAGCACCCTCGACTGAGGAAAGAATTCCGTGACCAAAGCCACGAGGAATAGCTTTGACAGTTTCCACTGCCTGACCCAATATCGTCCTATCCTCGTCACCACCAGCAGTATCACGATAAGGAGCAAAAATCCTCTGTAAATCGGCGTTTGTAGGAGGTCTGGTTCCAGAAAGCTTTAACGTTTTACCCGAAACCTTGTCTCTTACGGTAAAAGTTCTTTTTCCAGTAGTTGCTGCTTGCGTTGGTCTAAAAGAGGCTCCTTCGCCAGAGATGCTACGGGCCTCTGCTAACAGTTCATCGCTAAACTGTGAAGCAGCGTCAGGAGTCTCAAACCCCACCATTGCTCGCATCATTCTCGCCCTGACATCGGGGTCTGACAGGTCAATATGTTCGTTAGGCTTAACGCCCATTTTGTCGCTGACGTAATTTACATAGCCTTGCGTGGGGTTATTATCAGAAGGAGGGGCGTAACGGTTTATCGTATCCGCAACATTATCTATACCATGTATCTTCTGGTAATTAGCAAGGACTTTATCAGCGGCTCTTATCCCGTATACAGGATTTTCAAACTCTGCGTAATTAGAGTCATCTCCCCCTGTTTGGCCTACCCATGGGTTGTTAGGGTTGTACCTAACGTTAAGCCAATTGTTATTTCGTATGCCAAGCTGAGCCACACTATTTAGTCCTCATTAGAGTGTTTGACCTGTTTCTAAGTCTACAAAATCACTTTCAGAAGGCTGCATAAGAGCCGACATATATGCCTGTGTGTTCGTTGGGTCTTGCAAGGCCAATTGATAAGCCTTAGCCGTTCTTTCGTAAACATCAACCTGTTTAATTACATTTCCAGTTTGCATTGATCTGGCAGCCAAAGCCTCTACCGCTTGGTCTATTGCCTTAAAGGCATTAGTCACTGCCTGATTATTAAGTTGCAAGCCAGTCTGTTTCAATCTCTCAGCATCTGCCATTGCAGCCAAAGTTGCCGCCTCCTCTGCATTATTGGAATCTATTCCAGCCAACTCAAGCTCATCCATATATTGTTGCTGCTCTGCAACCCCTTGTCTGGCAGCAGAACGAATGCCGTCTACCGCATTTGCGGCAAGTCTTAACCCTTCAGACGGATCACCGGCAGCAATGCCAGCGCCAAGATTCATCAGGGCTGATGTAACCATATCGCTTCTAGCCTGTTCTTTCATAAGATCAGACTCTTCTCTTTGCCTGCCTAAAATCTCATCTAACTTTTCTTGTCTCTCTGTTCCGCCAGACTCATATCTTTTAGCTAACTCTTGCTGCACAAATTCAATAGACCCAATCTCTGGTTTTTCTCCACCTGCCCCAAGAACTCCATTGTCAGGTTCCCCGTAGTCATAGTCCCCGTAAACATCAGGATCAATTTCTGGCATCTGTTCTTCAGCAGCATTTGGATCATCGTCACCAAAAAATGTTCCATAGTTAGTCGCGCCTAATATCCCAAGACCTGCTGTACCTCTAAGACCTAGCCTAGTTTGCGCTCGCGCTATAGCCCTTGCTCTTGCCGCTCTGTCAACAGCCGTTCCAGCCCTTAATCTTTCGGCTCTGCCAGCATATCCATGCCTCCCCAGACGAGCTACTTGCTCTGCACGAGGAAGATTGCTAAGTCTTCTAGCGCCAAAAAGCCTTGGAATAAATCTAGCCGCAGTAGTTCCCGCTTTAAGAATTCCCGCTGCTGCTTTGCTAACAATCGGTTCAGGAACAAACATTAAACCTAATGCCGCAGCATCGGCTGCCCCCAAGGCGGTTTTCCAAGGGTTTTCTTCAACCCAATCTGGAACAAACCCTTGATCTCCCGAAAAATAACTTCCTTTCTCTTCTTCTGGCACTTCCCCGCCATCCTGTAGCTCAACTATGCCTCCTCCCGCATAGTTCAGTATTTCAGGTAGATCAGAACCCGCGCTTTGAAAGGCAGAAATTTCATCAATATCAGCGCCCATCATTTGCGCAGGGTTAAATTTACTTGCGTCTTCCCTAAGTGCGTTTGATACCGGGCCTTGTGGCTGTGGATCTATATCAGAAAGCACAGAACTGGAAAAATCTGATATAAACAGATCGCGCTCTCTATTGTCAGGAATTTTGTTCATAGAAGAACTAAGCTCGTCTAAGAGCATAGTTACATCGTCTTCCTCATCAAGCATCACTTCCCCGCCAACGTTCATCATCTGAGGAGGAGCCATTGGTTGTGCTGGCATTGCCTGTTCGGCCATAGGAGGAGCCATAGGAGGAGCGGCAGACATAGGTTGCTGCACATCCATAACCGGCGGTGGAGCAGCACTACCTCCAAGGTTCATTATTCCCTTGTTAACTATTTGATCGCTAACTGTATTCTGAGGCTGCTGTTCTTCAGCGGCGAAGCGTTCCCTCATGTCGCTTCTTCTTTGTATCTCGGATATCACCAAGTATTGAGGCGCTCCCCCGCTAGGAGCCTGAGCTTCCTGTATTAAAGCCTCATCAGGAATCCCTTTAAGGGTATCTTCGATCTCTAAAATGTTCATATAGGCCGCCTCATCGCGTTATACAGCCCAACTCCACCAATTCCAGTCCCTAAAAGCTGTTGAGACTGAGAGGGGCCACCGTATGTTGTAAGCTGACCTCCCGGCGTAACAGGAAGCCCTTGCAACATCTGGCTAAACAGCCCTAGCTGCTCTCTAGGGAAAGCCTGCTGTCTCAGGAAGTCCTGATATCCCATTGTTAAGCCCTGCTGACCTAAATCACGACGTATCTGTCCTGCCGCCTGAAGGTTCTTAAGTCGCTCGTAATCCATTGTCTGTTGTTGCTGACCAAATGCGCCTAACATTCTCGACGCATCCAGACGTTGACCCATAGCGGCTTGATCTGCCGCAAGACCTCTCAAACCTAGCTCTCCGCGCTGTCTTTGGCTTTCTATGTTAAAACGTTCAGCGCCTAGTCTGGCCTGATCCGCCGCTTGTGCGCCTCTGTCTTCTATCTCCTGAGCAGACATACCCATCGTAGCTGCCTGCTGCCTTGCCTGTTCTCTGGCCTGATAAGAACTTAAATCAGCTTGTTGCTGCTGTTGGCGTAGCTGTTCGTTGGTCATAAATTGCTGCTGACCAAAACGTTCTCCAGCCTGTAACGCAGTTTCTCTCGCCTGTCCTGTCTGTAGTCCAAGCTGTCCAGCCTGCAACCTTGCAGCACGATCAGCCTCAAAGGCTTGTTGAGCCTGCTGAAATCCAGCCTGACTGCCTCTAGTTTGAATATCGCCTAATTGCTGACCTAGATTTCGTTCGCGCTCGGATTGCATAATAGCTTCACGATATCCCCCTAAACCGCCAGCCTGCGCTGCTTGTTGCCCTATCTGGCCTCCCATAATGTCAGACTGTCTTTTGGCCTCACGTTTTTCAACGTCCGTAACCATCTGTTGGTACGGGTTCATATACCGTTCTATTGTTGCTGGATCGGCCACTGTACCCGGCGTAAATCCGGGGCCAAAACCTCCCGGCCCTGTGTAGCCTGCCTGTCTTTGACCGGCCTGATAGCCCTGACCCAAACCGCTGGCTGTATAGCCCGGATCTATGTCTGGCGCTTGATATTGGGAAGAAATTGCCTGCGGATTAAACTGCGATGTTATGGCCTGACCAAGCCCTGTAGGCTGATAACCCACATTAGTCGCTATATTACTAGCGTCCATAAACTGCTGCGGTCTTCCAGCAGCAGCCATTCCAGCCATGCCTTGCATTGCCGCTGTTTCATAAGGATCAAAATCCGCAAGCCTTTGACCTCCGTAAGTCTCGTAAGGTCGGGTTGCCTCGTAGGCAGTACGCCCTAAAAGCTCCTCATAATAAGGTCTTGCGTAAGTTGGTAGGCTGTGTTCCTTAATAGTCGAAGATTGAACAGTCGGACTACTAGATCTGCTGCTGCCACGACCCATCAGACCACCTCCTTCTCATATATAGTATAGGGTCTTTCATATCCGTCCTGAGCAAGCCATTTCCAGAATCCATGCCTTGCTATGCACTCTATACCATCACATTTATTGTCTTTTGCCCAACTGTTAAACCTATCAAGCAAATCCCAACCCCAAGAATTCATGTTGTTACCGCCTAAATACTCAACAGATAACATCTTTCTCTTCGGGTACATTACAAATTCTGTAGTAGCTACACCATCTATATTTTTCTTAGAGTCAAAGGCCACCCAAAGATGAACCTCTTGATTCAAGAGAGATTTGTGAACTGACTCCATATCCCACCTGTTTCTAGAGCGAGCAATAGCTGGCCCTAAGAAATTCTTAACATCATTCCACAAAGTCCCCACATAATTGCTTGGAACTAAAGCAATAGTGTGAGTTATTTTTCTAGGAGCGTTTCTAGAGGATATTCTAGGCTCTCTAGATATATCCTTGATCTCTACCCCTTCAGATAAAGCTGATTGGCTCACGGCATCATCTCCTCTGGAATAATCGCTTCTGGCTGTTCAACCGTTCCTGTTCGTTCTTGTCTAACCGAATTGATCATTCCGTCCAACTGTTGAGCACCAGAATCACTGCTTCCATTGCCTATCCCAGAAACAACATCAGCAGGAACTATGTATTCACCGGGAGAGGTCGCAACCTGTTGTTGATCTCCGATCATTCCCATGACCTCATCGCTCATGCCATCTCCCTGACCCTCAATCATTCCCTCGGTCTGAGCGCCCGGAACCACTGTGTTTAGCACTTGTTCCCTGAGCGCTAAATAAGCTTCTTGACCAAATTGGTCAATAAACATATCGATAATCACATCTGGATCGTCCACTCTTCCTAGTATTGCCATAACAGTTTGCTGAATAAGCTCGTCTGCCATTTGCGCTTCCTGCTGCATTGCAGGATCAACTGGCTGTTCTGCCATCATAGCTTGATCATTTGCCGCTAAATCGACAATTCCACCTTCTTGAAATCCTTGCTGAGAGCCTTCGATTTCTTTTTTCAGTGCGTTCCATTCTCTTAAATCTGACCGATACTCCATTGCGCCACCTTCATCGTCATAATCACGACGACTTGGTCGTGGGCCTAACTCTGGAAGCGGAGGAGGGGCTACAGGCTGCCTAGTCGGCACAGGAATAGGCTGTGGCATACTTTGCATTGGAGGAGGTGGAGGAGGCACAAACGGCTGTACCGGAGGTGGTTGCATTACCGGCGGAGGCATAGGCGCAGGTGGTTGCATTACCGGCGGAGGTGGTGGCTCAGTGGGTCTACCGACCACTTGCTGCGGCATTGGCAGAATTGAATATGTTTCCTCTGGAGGTGGCGACATTACCGGAGGTGGTTGCATTACCGGAGACGGAGTCATTGCGAGGGCGTTCTCTCTTTCAGTCCTAGCCTCCATTCGGTCTTCTCTAGAAGGCGATGGCTCTCCTTCTGAGTCAGGAGCAACCTGACCGGCATACTTCTTAGCGCCTAACCAGTCCTGATAATCTCTACGGAAATCCATGCCCTCTTCATCGCCATAATCTCTTCTCTGTGGTTGTGGGCTGTCATAAGTCTGACCACCATAATTTCCCGAAGGGTCGTAAGTAGGGCTATACATTCCTGTGAACTGAGGCGTGGTCTGTCGAGCTACCTCTGGAATTCCAGCAGTTTCATCGCTCAAGGGCAGTACCGGCAAGCCTATACGGTCTTTAGGAGGGTTCCCAAAATAATTATGCTCTGCGTCAAAACCAGCCCTCCAAGGCTGTCCAGCGGCATTAGTCTCAGGAGGAGGAACAAAGACACTGCCCCTGATAGCCGCCTGTCTTGCTGCCGCTTGCTCAGGGCCACCTGTTAAAAGACCGCCTTCCTGATATCTTTTAACAAGACCTCCATTATTTGAATATCTTGGGTAAGGCTGAACAGGATAATTGTAATCCCTCGCTAACTGATCCCATGCTCCGCCTAAAATATCGTATTGTCTTTGAAGATTTTCTTCATCGTCTTCCCCTATATTACCAAGAGAATCCTCAAGTTCCTTAGTTGCCTGAAGCTGAGATCTGCCCATCTCTCCAGTGGCAATTAACGGAGCTTGCTGCATAAGGTTAGGAATAATTTCGCCCTTATTTGCTGCCAAGAAACTCGCTCTGTCTCCTAAAGACATTCCAGCCTCTCCAGCGCCAGAAACGGCCTCTGATAATGTCGTAGGATAAAGAGCTTTAGAGTAATCTTGTGTCAGTACATCTGGGGAAACGCCAATTTTAGAGGGGTCAATCATTGTCATATCAGCAGCGCCAGATATAGATTCTGATACTCCTTCAGCGGTCTTCGCTGCTCCGCCCAAAGCGCCAAGAGCCTTTCCTACACCAAATCCAGTCAGGCCCGAAATCAATCCTTCCCTGATATCTCCAGACTCAGCCCAAGAACCAAGCCCAGCACCTATGGCTCCTGCTGCGGCTGAACTTAAGCCCGAACCCAATATTCCCCCAAGAGTAGTACCTGTAAGTAACGTTGATCCAGCCAAGCTACCTAGAATTGGAGCCAGAAACGGCAAAAACGCTTCGGGCTGCCCAGTAACCGGATTGATCGTTAATCTTCCTGTAGGAGATAAAGAAGCAATTCCTTCTACTTCTACTGGATTCATGTGTACCAGCATGGAATCGCCGTAGCGCCCATATTGGGCTAGATTATTAGCGGTATCCCGTAAGGGGGCTGCATTAGTATTCATAGTCTCATCCTACTTGGTTTCAACACCAAATAAAGTAAATGTCATGTCCACTGCGCTCGCATAGGTTTTGACAACATCCTTTTGTCCCAAACAAATGCCAATAACCGCAGTAAATGTCGTGTTAGCTGCAACCGATTTGTCATAATAAAGAAATTGCTTATCATTATCCGCTGCTCCAGCAACATTGATACGCAATCTAAAGGTGATGGCAGAACCTGTCCGGTTGCAAGCCAGAAACGAGCTAACTGTAGTTTGGGTAAGGTCTGGAACCGTGTACAGAGTTTCCTGTGTTGTAGCAGCACAATCCAACTGACCGAGAACCTTAATAATGTCACTCACGATCCCCCCGCGCCCATTAACAGAAACTGAAATCTGCGCATAGCCAAGCTACCGTCCTTGTCTCCCTGTGTTTTTGCCAGAACCACATCGTTCTTAACGTCCTGAAATGATTGCTCAATAGTTAATCTTGTTGTTGATTCATTTTGCTGCTCATATTCTAGCGTAGCTAATGGCAACGGAATAACTCTGCTTTGTGCCATTACCTTCTCCCATCCGGTCGCATATCGAATCGTAAGTCACCTAAACGCCAGCCATAGCCACTTTCGCTACTCTCAATACGGAAAGCAGATGATCTTGCTCTAGCTCTCAAAAATGCCTGTTTTGTAGTTGATGTAACTGTAGAAGTCGATAAGGTTGTCGTGTCCTCTAAAGGAAAATCCTTTCCCTTGATGATTACATCCATCGAGGCATCGCCTGTATTTCCTCTGAAGGTAAAATCAGGAATCAGCTTGCTTAACAGCATATACCGCTCCCCATCACCCATTTCTACATCGCCAGATTCAATATAAGCGGTCATAGCTGAACCATCAGCATCATGTCCCTGCTCTTGAATATAGATGTAGTTATTATCAGAACTGGTAATTACCGAGCTTGCAACCGGAAAATTCTTGCTGTTCGCCTCAATCCACGCCCCTCTTTCCATCGTGCCGATTGACCACAACTGCTCAACATAGTTGTACGTTACATAATTAGTTATATCTGTTTCGCCAGTGCCTATCGGATAAAACCATGTAACCTCGTTGTGATCGGCGTTGGTAGAGGAAAATACTTTATGAGACTGTTTAAGGTTTAGGTTACTAAATACATAATCAAGAACAGAGCAAGAAATAGGCTGAACTGACCCCGTGTAGACATAAAAACCACCACGATCCATAAAATAAACAGCCCCACCTGCGTTTACCGCAGCTTTAGGGGAAATCATGGAAAGCCCTTCATTGACAACGCCGAACTGAAAGATAAAAGGAGAGCCGACAAATCGCATAGAGTGCATACCGGCATCAGTCCAGATCAGTATCTCCTGCCTAGTCTTTAACGCCCCGATAATCGTAGAGCCTGTGCTGAGATTCACACCACCAGCACTGTTAATCGCTGTTGGAGTCCAGTCAGCCGCTGATTCTGAATCACTCCATCTAACATGAAGCGGGTCAATCGTTGAAGACCCAAGCGGATTTACGCCAAAACAAATAACATGCTTGTCCACATCGGACATCATTACCTGTAAAGCAACAGTAGGAGCATCGCTTGCTCCTGAAACCGCAGATAGCGCAGTGGCTCTGGTCGAGGTTCCCGCGCTTTCATCCCAATAATACACGCCACCTTCACGCGCATTAAAAATTAAGTCATCTCCAAAAGCGTCCTGACTGTATAAACGTAACTGACCGGAAGCAGACAAACTGCTTGCGCTACCAAAGGTGCTTGCGCCCCATGTGTCAGAACCCCATCCGACACCCTGAACATAGTTATTCAGTCCGGTATTTATCTGATAAGCCCCAACTACGCTACTTCCGCCGTTGCCGCTATCTGAGCTATTAGCAGTAACAGTATCGCCAGAGGTATCTTTTGCTGTGATTGTGTAAGAGTTAGCATTAACAATGCTTGCAATTTGATACTCCTGATTAAGTACAGCAGCAAAAACCCCCCCAAAAACAGCCACAACAAAGCACTAAACTAGGATATCATTGACCACCGCGCCATGAGATGAATCGGTGATAGTAATGGTTGATGAGCCATTCGTTGCTGCAAAGGTCACATCACCGGCACTGGTGGTCGCTCTTATAGGAGTTACATCGTAAAAAGATGACCCCTCGTTAACGTAAAACTTGAGATGAGTCCCTACCCCTATATAGGAGATTCCATCAATCGCTACCCAGTCATCTAAAGATCGGCAAACGCCTAAAAAAGTTGATGTGCTGTATTTCTCCCAACCACCTATCTTTTCAGGTCTGCCCTTTCTAAATCGAACCTTATCAGCGTCATACCAACCAGCATCAGCACTATACTCCGTACCTTCTCTGTTTATTCCCGGCTGAAATTGCAATTTAATTAAAGGCATATCCTTATCTGCTTAATACTCGCCAGTCCTTATCATTTCCGTTAATGTCTTGGCTCTGTTTCCTACCTGCTTAGACCACCGAGAATCCATAAACTCATCTGCTGCCGCTCTCCAATCACCTCTAGCCATCCCTGCAAGGGCGTTCTTAAAGGCTCTTAGCCGTGTTTGACCAAGATTGAAACTGATATCAATCATTGCATCCTGTCGAACCTGATCAAGACCAGCAAACCAGTTATATTCGTTGTCTAGCTCTGAATAAACCCGATCAATGTCATTTTGCAATAAATAGTTAATTTCATCTGTTGAAAGGCCAATTCCACCCTCTGGATCTATGTTTCTTCCAACCCCGACAGTGATCTTAGATGCGCTACATTCATAAGCGTGAGTCTCTACCCCCTCATGTAACCTCAACATTTCAATCAGCTTTTTTCTCATTTCTTTCTCTTCTCTGTCCAAGCTTCGTTTTCCTCTGTGTTAGGATCGTCTGCAACGAAGTGGCCTTTGCTGTTCCTAGCTCTTACCCTCTCTATAATCTTTTCAATTGTCTCTTTATTGGACTTATGAGGAGAAAAAAAGCTAATAAATTTCTTAAAAAAGTTCATCTTTACTCCTAAGCAGCTAAGTCTGTATTCCAAACGTTAAGGTTTGCAGCAACCGTCCTTCTTTCTCCCGGCCCTTCAAACGGATAGACCATGTGCTGAAGCCAGCTAGGAAATAAATACAGCTTGCCAACCTGTGGCTGTAACGAAGTGGATTGAGGTGGACATAAACGCTCTACATCCATCAAAGAATTTTTACCATATTGAAAGCATAAGTACCCATCACAAGCCCCACTAGAATTGTAAAGGTTATAATTTGGTGTGCCTGCTGTTGGCTGATCCAGTATTTGCTGTGGAACCTTTGTCCAAGTTGTTATTGAGATTCCCATTATCGTTTTGGTTCCATGATCATGAATAGGGTTATAGTCCCTTTCAAAAGAATGAACCGACCAAAGCTCATCGACCTCAACTTTTCTGGTTCCAGTAAGCATATTTCCAGTCTGTTGACCAAAATGTTTAAGATACTCAATGCCAAGACCGCAGATTAGATCAGAAAACTCCTTTAACTCAGGAACTTCGTGATTCATCGTCAACTGTTGCCCATGCTTAATCTGTCCTACCAGAGTGCCTGCATGGGAACGACGCTCCTCGCTCTCAAGCAATTCATCAAGATACTGATTTAGATTAACCACCATCTCGCTTGGCAGGTCTGTCTCCAGCATAAATGCTGCTGGCAATGTCCAGATATTGACGTTTATATCAGCCATTAGCTAGGAATCGAATAGCTGGTATCAGGCACAGGATTGGATGGTGGATTGGTAATTACACTATCTACCTGAGAAGCGAATATCTCATCCCACTTGGCTGTCGGACAAATCCCTTCAAGCTCGCTCTTAGTCCAAGAACCTTTAGCTTTCTTAGTAAAGACCGTAGCTCCAGAAACAGGGTCTACGTTTTGTACTGTAGCTGAAAAAGTACCCGTGTAATAAGTAGCATCGCCTTCGCTATCGTTCTCATATGTCATCTCTAGGTTCCACTTTTCAACCTTGCTCGACTTGACAAACGGCACGGCCTTAGTGAGTGTTTTCGTGACTGCCATCTTAATCTCCTTGACATTTACATTTAGGCTGCGCTTTCAATTCCTCTACTTCCGCAGACAGTTCTTGAACCGCATTTACCAGATACCAAGTTACGTTCTCTGGATTTACTGTTTTAGCTCCTG
>VTLG01005633.1_pt1 | contig 58576 bp, 74 predicted proteins | sample 4694571 | NCBI WGS metagenome assembly VTLG01 (sample SAMN12604809, study PRJNA352737) | marine metagenome | biome: ENVO:00000447; feature: ENVO:00000209|ENVO:00000569|ENVO:01000036; material: ENVO:00002151; isolation source: viral sequences binned using virsorter ...
CCATCAGCTATCTCGTTACCTGATTTCTTTTACAAACGATATCGCCTTGATAACGACGGTAAGCCGACGTACAACCCTTTGACAATAGAGCTCATCATGGGCGTATTCGACGGGAAGAACGAGACCGACCTCGTCTTCAATTCAGAGAATGACCAGGAATATTACGATGAACAGGTTACGACCATCACTGATGGCATAATGCAGTTGTTGGAGGTGGACCCACAATCCACCGGCATTAACTTTCTCGGTCTATGTACCCGTACCTGGGCCGAGTTCGCCTCAATCGCCTATGAGTACAGCGACTCCATAGACGGGTTGAAGGCTGATTCCGAACTTCCCGAATGGCTGCTCGCACGTGAAGACAAGATGATGCAGCTCGGACGGAAAGCGCGGCTATTGCGGGATGCTATTAAGCGTCTAGATAACAAGTTTGGTTTGAAGAGCACCTCACTAGACCGTAAGCGTGTCCAAACCGAAGTTGAACGAAGATTACAACGGCTAGCGGAGTGGAACTTCTCGCAGCACGCTGATACCTCTGGTAAAGTAGCGTCTACGATGAACAAAGCGACCGTCGACCATTGTGAATCGATATTCGCTAACGCATAGACCCACCTGCCACCGCGCTAACCTGAGTACGTTCATAAACTGCTCACTATTTGCCCTCTGTCGGATGCTTCTCCGGCAGGGGGTTTTTTTTAACTTGAGAATGTTCTTCTTTTTACTTAACAGAGGAGATTGATATGGACCGTGGACAAAGTTTACTGAAAAAATTAACTTTTACTATGCCTTCACTCATCGTTCACCCAAGCGGATGGATACCTAAAAGAACCAGTGAGCTGGGTATGTTAGGAGGACCCCTTGTTGAGCTAGCTATGGTCGGAGGCCTATCGGGTAATGACTACGTTAAAATTCTAACGTGGGATACTTTTGGTGATACTTTAATGTATATACCAGCTGACCTCAGAGAGGAGTACACGCGTAGCCAGCTTGATGAAATGTTTGGTAATGACTTCTTAGCCAGTGACTTGTTAACTTTGCATTATGATCTTTTTTGGCATAACAAAGTAGTTACACATCGGGTAAGTGAATTGCGGTTTTTCAACGGTAAAACAGACTGCAATCTAGATCTCCACCAGGTGGGGTATGAGAACTTCTCCGAGTATATCCCGTTGTATTGCCTTACTTACAACGCGGACACTGAAAATGCTGAGTATTGTTATTTCACACCATGTGACACATAGCTGAGTGCTTCATAACCCCTATTAGCTTAAACGCTAGTAGGGGTTTTTTTATGCTGTGGGTTGCTCGGCTATCACGCAGACGGCGAACCGGCTTCCTGTCGTGTACACAACACTTGTGTCCACCAAGCCTACGGCTGACATTCAGCCCCGTTCGGCGGCTTAGCGTGATTACGCCTCGCATGTTGCACGGTAAGAACCAGCTTGAGTGAGTATTAACTAAGCCACTTAAGCTATAAGTATTTAGTGCTTTTAAGATAAGGCTAGTAAATTTTATGTTCTTTTAAATTTAATGTTTAGTAGGGAGATCATTATGTATGAAATAAGAATTAGACCTTGGTGGATAGATAATCCCGACTGGCCCGATGGCGTAGAGCCATGTGCCACCCCGTGGGAAGAAGCGTATCTACATTCAACTTGTGACACCGAAAAAGAAGCTGTCGCGATCTGTAAAAAATACAATTCTACCTGGCATAACAGGCCAGATGGCCCTAATTTAGCGGTAACGCTTACTAAGTATATTGGCGAGGGTGCGTATGCAAAGCAGTCCTGGAAGGCCGAGTTTATGGAGGTCAGTGATGCCAACGAGTAAAAGATACTTCCGAGCTACATTCGTAGACGCTGCAAGTACTGACATGCAGATAACGATTGAATTTGAAGCTCCTTTCCCCGTTAGAAAGGAAATTGATTATAGCCAGATTGCTATTGACTCTTTTACAGCACTAATAAGAGAGGGTCACATTAAAATACGTGATATTGAACCCATAGAAATATGAACCATGAAACAAAGGAGTATAACGTGCACACTATTAAACCATCTGATCTCAAACTTGAGATACAGGCCAACCGTCGAGTTGGGATAAATACTATGATCTGGGGTGGTGTAGGTATTGGTAAGTCTGAAATACCTGCTCAAATTGCGGAAGCAAACGACGTTAAGTTACTTGATTTTCGAGCCAACTTATTTGACCCCGTCGATGTAAGAGGTATTCCTTACCTCGCTAAAATGAAGGAAACAACAAATCATTTCACGCGTTGGGCTGTGCCTGACGTATTTCCTATTGCAGAACGAGATGGCAGCTCGGGTATTTTCCTTATCGATGAATTACCGACTGCTCCACCTGCTACACAAAACGCTTTCTTACAATTGCTGATCACTCGAGAAGTAGGTAACTACAAAATACCAGACGGGTGGTCAATCGTTGCAGCTGGTAACCGTTTAACGGATGCCGCAGCTGTATACCAAATGCCATCACCTGTTAGGAACAGGTTAGCTCACTATGAACTACAGGCAGACCTAGGAGATTGGGTCGAATGGGCTGTGCCTAATGGAATAGATACATCCATTGTGTCTTTTATTAGATATCGTCCTAATCTTCTTTATAACTTCAATCCAGAAAACTATGCTTTTCCAACTCCTCGGAGCTGGTCTTATGTAGATAAACGTTTGAAGTTACCCGATATTAATGAAGAATCTCTATTTTATGGAGTAGCTGCATTAGTTGGTGACGGGGCTGCGGGAGAGTACATAGCTTTTAGACAAATCTATACATCCCTACCTGATATAGACGACCTAATTGAAAACCCGCATACGTACAAAAAGGATGAATCTCCTGCAGTTATGTATGCCCTAACAGGTGCTTTGGCAGCTCGAGCGTGTACCGAGAAGATGGAAAACATCATGAAGGTAGTTAAAAAACTGCCCACCGAGTTCCAGGTCATTACACTTAAGCAGTCATTGCTTAAAGATACTAACGTCCTTCAACATCCTTCTGTTGATAACTGGCTTAGCCACAACTCAACCGTAATCTTATAAGGAGAACGCAATGAGTACCGTACGAATGTCTGATTATCTTGTAGAAGAGATACTTAATGAGTTTAAAAACTCTTTCGACAAAGCTAATCCTCCGTTAGAAGACGATCCTAAATACGGAGATTTAGTTTACAACGCTCATGTAGCCCCTAGTGTTAAAGCTATAATGGAAGTAGCGAACAGAGAATTAGCGGATACATGTGATGCAAGTGCTATGTTTATGAAACGTAGTCAACTTCAGCTTACAGCTCCGGTTACACAGTTCTCTACTACCCTCGAAGACACTATTGAGTCACAACTAGAGGAAGACATGCCTATTGTTGCCTCACTTTCTACAGAACAGTTAATACCTGTTGCCATACGTACATATGGTGTCCACCATCAATATAACGAGACAGAACCCGCACGATTTAAGATATCTAGGAACGAGGACGCAAACGTTGAGTATATTTGTGCCTGTATTGAATATAACAGTGAACTAACTGCTAAAAAAGGAATTGCCACGAATAAGGTTAAAACTTTACTAGGCAACTTTACTACGCTTAATCAAGCCCTAAAAGCATGGCCTGCCCTATCTAAATTAGTAAGTTCAGAAAAGCTTGCTAAAGTGCATACCAAACAGGAGCGTAAACGTAAGCAAGAGTTACATAAAGAAATAGCTGACGATTTAGTTGCAAGTGCTGATTTAAATAAAACAATTCTTGCCGGCGCTCTAATAGGAGATGATGACTAATGGATGGATTAGAAGAATTTACTAAAGCACGATCTCAATTAGTCTTAACCAATCCTTTTTTCGGAACTCTTTCATTACGACTTAAACCTATTCCAGATGAGTCTATAGCAACTGCTTGTACCAACGGGGAGTACATTAAATACAACCCAAAATGGTTTCTAAGATTACGCGAACAGGAACGTATTGGTCTTATTGCACATGAGGTAATGCATGTTGCTTTGTTCCACATGATTCGAAGAGATAACCGTGACTTAGTAAGATGGAACATTGCTGGAGATTACGTAATCAATGGGGCTTTGATAAAAAGTAACTTTATCTTGCCTCATACAGAACTTATTGATCCTCAGTATGACGACATGTCAACTGACAACGTTTATGCCTTATTACCTGAAGACATTAAAGACGGTGCTGGTCCCGGAGATGTATTGTTGGTAAGCAGCGACGACCCAGGAGGTTGTGGGTCTGTAGTCGATCATCCATCTGTATCTGATGGTTCTGCTACAGGGAAATTCGAAGCAGAAATCGAGGTTGCAGTACAACAGGCTGCAGATATCGCTAAAGCAATGGGTAAATTGCCTGGGCATTTACAAACGCTTATCGAAAAAGCGTTAGCACCTAAGGTAGATTGGAAAATGGCATTAGCTCGTTTCTTACGGGCTAATAATAAGTCTGATTTCACATGGATTAAACCAAACCGTAGGTTCATATCCAGAGGGCTTTATCTGCCTTCTCTACATACACCATGCCTGGAGGAGATCGCAGTTGCAGTCGATACCTCGGGCTCGGTAAGTGAAGATGAGTTGCTTCAATTTACTGGAGAAATTACTTCTATTCTTCACGACACCAATCCAGAACGTATTCACTTTTTACAATGTGATACAGAAGTACGATCCGACGACGAATACACCAGAGAGTCCTTGCCTCTTAAAATAACGTACAAAGGTCGAGGCGGTACTGCATTCTCACCCGTTACAGAATACATTAACGAAAAACATCCTGGAGTTTCTGCTCTTGTTTATCTTACCGATTTAGAGTCAAGCAACTTTGGAGATCAACCCCCTTATCCAGTTTTATGGGTAACCACATCTAGTACGGAGGCTCCTTATGGAGAAATCATTCAAATATAAAGAATTCTTTAAAGAATACCGCAATTCCATATTAATTGGGTCCAGTGTTCTTTTAAGTCTAGTTGCAATAGCTTCAACATTGCATCATTTAATAACGCTAGCTGCAGTAGTATTTCTTATCGGAGCTTGCGCTTACTTAGTCACTACTTCCGGGAGTAAAGATGTATGACAACAACACTTATTTCAACAACAACCACAATTCTATGGATTGTAATAGAGACTATTCAATTTGCTTACATGGCTTACTTAATGTGGAGGGACAGGCACGATGTTAATAATAGGAATTTGCAGCGCGCTCGGACTGCTTTTGCTTGCGCTTAAAGCGGGCGGACGTAAAACAATAGGTCACGATATCGTTGTCGATGTCATGATTACCATTACTTTAATGGTCTGTTTCTACGGAACATTCAGCGGCATGGCCGCAGCTATGGTTGGAGGTTTAGTAGCCTCTGTTGTTTTATTCATTATGAAGAAAACGATGAAACATGAAAAATTATCCTTGGAACGAAAAAAATACAGATTTTTAAAACTAGATGTTTCAGGACCTAAAGCCACATGGAAAGAATACGAACCAGATTGGAGATGACACATGGGATTTGATTTATATGGCGTAAAACCAGAACTAGTTGGAGAAAGACCCGAAATTAACTGGGATGTAGCCGACTCTGAAGAAAAAGATAAATATCACGAATCTTTGAGCAAATTCGAAAACGACAACCCAGGCTATTATTTTCGTAATAACGTCTGGTGGTGGAGACCACTTTGGTCTTACATTTGCACCGAAGTCGCACCTGATATCTTAACTGAAGAAGATAAAGAACGCGGTTATTACAACGATTCCTACTGCATAAATGCTATTAAATCGAACTATATTGCAGACAAAATAGAAAAGTTTGATGCTACAGGCGAACTTGATGCTTTTGAAAAAAAGTATAAGGCTAGTCAAGAAGCCCTACCAAAACAAACATGTGAACAGTGTAAGGGCTCCGGCATACGCAATGATGCATATGTGCAAGGTAAATGTAACGTTTGCGAAGAAGGATTACGTGACCACTGGGGCAAAAGCTATCCATTCTATGCAGATAACGTACGTGAATTTGCTAAATTTGCTCGAAGCTCAGGAGGCTTCGAAATATGTTAATTCTGTAAAGAAAAAATCCTTAGTTCACCAGAAGCAAAAGGAGACTACGATGCAGAAAATTTTACTCGACGGTGAGGCTAATATGGATATTCGTGAGGCTACTACAGGCTCATTGTTAAATAAAAAATATCCTTATGTTTACGATATCTATTCAGACCATCTTCATTTATGGTTGCCGAAAAAAATATCATTTCTAGAATTTGAAAAAGCACTTGAAAATCAAGAAGAAGTTGACCACTTCACAACAATCACATGGACTTATATCCCCATGGAGATTAAAAAAGATCCTTAGTTTACCAGACGCAAAAAGAGCTATAGATTTCTTGCGCCTATCCAACCTTCGCATATGGTCAGCTTTTCCACCTATACACTAGGCATCTGACCCTCAACTAAGTATCACTTGTGTATATAGTATTAATATACCACGAGATACAAAATTGTTAAGGGGCGGAGCAAAATTATTAAGTTCATGGTGCGGTTGTCTAAGATGACACGTAGTTTTATTGCGTTTTCCTGCGTGGTAATTCATCCAGGCAATCGCACCACCATTTGGAAATAAACAATGAAATACCAAGTTACAGCAAGATATACAAGCGTCACAGAGCATAAGATCATTGTAGACGCACTTTACCCATTATGGGACACATTAGAAGCGGACGTTCAGGTAGCGGCGATACAAAAAAACGAACACATCAGTGCAGACTATGTAGCCAAGAGCACACCTATACAGAAATGGACTACGAACGGCATTGTAATAAAAGAAAATCTTGACGTCATAGATGTAGTAAGTGTCGAACCACATAGCTATGTAGATAACTTTTAATAAAAGGAGGGCACTTTATGCCGAAATATAACCACGCTTACGACATAGCCTTTTCGCTAGTAAGCAAACATCCGACAGGCGATGACGTAACCCAAGACCAGCTCGTGCGTGCTTTGTTGTTACGGATTGAAAATCTTATACAACACAATGAAATGCTCGAAGCTGTTGGAATGCCATTTGACACCTACACAGAGGAAGAATAATGACAATTCAAGAAGCTATTAACACTTTAGAAAATGCAAAAAAAATAGGGTTTCCGGCCGATACGGTTATCGTAATTGATTTACTTGCGAAAGAAATTCAGGACACCTACTGGGACTGGGAATTTGATCTGGGGGCCGTAGCTAAACCACTAAAAATAGCAATCAATGTTTTTGATGAGGATGACAACGATGGCTAACTATATCTGTGACGTTCGCAGCAACTATGTACACGTAAAAGACAAGGACGAGTTCGTAGAGTTTCTACTATCGTTCGAATGCAAACCAATTTACAACAACGAGGGGCGCGTTGGGTTTATTTGTGAACACCCCGATGGCGCTTCACCGAATCGCTACGATGAAGAGACTGATGATCTCCTTGAACTTTACGATGCGTCCAAAGAAATCGGCAAACATCTTTGCGAAGGTGAAGTGCTCATAGTTGAGGAAATTGGACGCGAAAAGATGCGGTACTTAGTCGGCGTGACATTCGCCTTCAATCACAAAGGCGAGAGTCTCTTTGTCGATATGAAAAACGCATTACGCGAAAAGGTTTCAAGCAACTGGGGTGTTCAAAACTACACGGAGGCAACTTACTAAAATGAATAATCTAAAAAAACTTTTTATGCTACGTAAACAAAGAGGCGGAACGCCAATTAAAGGTGATAATGGGAACATTATCTACTATGCAAGTAAACAGGACGCCAAACAAGCGCGTACTGATGATCAATGCGTCTCGTACGGCGTAGATCATCGTAAGTTTAACCCCACTACACAGGGTAAATTAAAATAAATATAAAAAAGGGACTACTGCCTTGGAACAGTAGCCCCTTACGTATTTCTCTCTGGAAGGGGGTGAGAGAAATATTTTGTCAAATTAAGATACGGTTACCCAAATCTCAATATCCCCAGTACCGCCGCCGCCAGGAGCAACTTGAGCCAAGACATCAATTGTGTCATCAGCTGTATAAGCCCTAGGTGCAGTATTAGCATCCAGCGTATCTGTACCACCAGCCTGACCAATCGTTGATCCATCAATGTAGTAGTCAGTATCTGAACCATCACCAACGTCAAGCACGAGTGCAGTACCCGTATCCAAGTCGCCAGTTTTAAGCACAATGTTGTGAACTGTTTCGCCGGCAAAAACATCCACCATTTGAATCACATCATTTAGTGCGATTGCAGTGGTTGCCGTAAACTTAGCGTAACGAACGCCAAGGTTTCCGTCTGGGAACGGTTTGAATGACTGGTTGCCATCCACAGCACCTGAAGTATATGTAGCCATAATTCTTTTACCTCGTATTTAAGTTGTTTATGGTATGCTTTTTGGACCATAAGGCCTTTCTATAAAAAGTCAAGCCTCTTTTATTGGTCAATAAATAAGGAGTATTTATGGCTACCTACGTTTATGTAAAACGTAATAAAAAACGCCCCTACTCCTACCCAGATGCTGACGCTAATTATATCGAATTTAAATTAGTGTCTCTTGGTACGGCATTTAATATGGTGCATAGCAAGCAAATCGGTTGGGAGCGAGCTAAGAAAGGCGATTACGAACGTTGGTTAACATTAATTGAGGAAAAAAAATGACAACACAACAGATAGAGAACATTGAAAAAATTTTAGCTTGGGTAAAATCTTGCCCTTATCCGTACACAATCTCATCGATGACTGGACGTTATATACACATAAAATATTTAGTTCCCACCGATTCAGACATTGCTATCCCAACCGGTTTAGACAAAAGCTATGGTGGAACTATTGAATAAGTTATATCTCGATTTTGAAACCTTTTACGATGTAGGTTACTCCCTTACAAAAATGACCACGGCAGAATATGTACACTCCCCGGAGTTTAAAGTGTGGGGAGTAGGCATTAAATGGAACGACGATAACGAGAGTGAATGGTATAACTTCGAAGAAATCCCAGACTTATTTGCACAATTCGACTGGGCCGAGACGGCTGTTGTATGCCACAACACACTTTTTGATGCTTTTATTCTTACCCAGATCTATAAGGTTTACCCCAAATACTATTACGATACCGCGGCCATGAGTCGTGGACTTTACCCCAACGAATCAGCAGCCCTGAAAAATGTATGTATACGTTTATTTCCCACAGACTCTTCCTTTCGCAAAGGAGAGGAACTAGTCAATGCCAAGGGCATACGGGACTTAGATCCGGAGCTCGAAGCCACTATCGCTGGTTATTGTATTCAAGATGTCGATTTAACCTACGGCATCTTTAAAAAAATGGAAGAGGGATACCCTCAAAGCGAACTAGACCTTATCGATATGACGGTACGCATGTTTGTTGAACCTAAATTAACCTTGGACCGTGAACTTCTGATTAAGCACAAAGAGCAAGTTGCTACAGAAACAGCACAAAAAATAGAAGACAGCGGTACAACTAGAGAGATTTTAGCCTCTCAACCTAAATTTGCAGCGCACATTGAATCGCTGGGCATTACTGTACCAACTAAAAAGAGCCCACGTACAGGCCATATGATCCCTGCTTTTAGTAAAAACGATTCTGCTTACGCGCAAATGATGAAAGCTTATCCTGAATATAACCACATCTGGGAAGGACGAGAGGCGGTTAAATCCCGAATAGAGGAAACCAGAGCCGAACGATTTTTGTCTGCAGTAAACCCTGATGGTACATTTTCTGTACCGTTACGATACTACGCAGCGCATACCGGTAGGTTTGGTGGGGCAGAGAAAATTAACTTACAAAACCTCCCCAGGGGGTCCAAGTTACGTAGTGCATTACAAGCTGACCAGGGTAACTTGTTGTATGTAGCAGATTTATCCAACATTGAAGCTCGAATGCTTGCATGGCTAGCTAACGAAGAAACTTTATTACTTGCGTTTGCAGCAGGGGACGATGTGTATAGTCAATTTGCATCTGAAATATACGGTCGTCCTATCAGTAAAGCGGACAAGCTTGAACGCTACGTAGGTAAAACTGCCATTCTTGGTCTTGGTTACGGCATGGGTAAAGACCGATACCAAGATACGCTTAAAAACGGGTCTCCATCTGTAGAAGTAACCGATACTACAGCCCTTACAATCGTTAGTCAGTATCGTGCTATGTATCCCCACATCCCACGCCTCTGGAATGCCTGTAAAAACATTCTATACGCTATGTTAAATTCAAACCGTGTAACTCCGACATATGGCCCATTAGAAATTGTACCTAGTGCCATTAAATTACCGAATGGCATGTTCTTAAAATACCCACAGCTCATGTTCTCCGGGGGAGAGTTTGTATACAGTTCTAGTTTTAATAAAGCACCCATACGTACACATGGCCCACGGCTCTGTGAAAATATAGTCCAGGCTTTAGCTCGGATTGTAATTACTAATCAAATGCTGCTAATAAAGAAGCAATTACCGCATTTAGATGTCGTTTTAACTGTACATGACGAAATTATATGCTCAGGGCCCGAAGAAGAGCCTGAAGTAAACTTAAATAACATTATGAGCATAATGAAAAATCCACCTGATTGGTGTAAAACATTACCTCTAGATGCAGAAGGTGGATATAGCAAAGTCTACGACAAGTGAATGGGTAATTTAGTTCTAGCCAGAAAAAGACAAGAATCTGTTATCCTTTCTAAGGATGGAGAAGTCCTATGCGAAGTCGTAGTGACTGCACTTGGAAGCAGTCAAGTAAAATTAGCCTTCGATGCTAGATCAGATATAAAAATCGATAGGAAAGAAAGGCATGGGTCAAATAAGTATTAGGGGGTATGAATTATGGAAGTGGTTTTCCTTAAAGCTAAACAACGTTTAGTCAAAGAGATTTCACTCGCGGGTAAAAAACCTTACCCTTTAGCTAAAAATTTTACATCTCACCATCATAAACTAGATAAAACCGACGAAGGATTTCTAGAGTTTTTCGAACTCCTTAAAAGATATTCCGCACAAGGAGCAGCTCTTTATAAAGGACTTTTAAAAAAGAAACTAAAGAACGAATCACGCGCTATGATGACGGATCAAGTAGCACAGACAGAGCTACTAGTCCTAGACTTAGACGGCATTGAGTTTCCGATAGCCTCTTCAAAATCTACTTTAAGCCAGTTCGATATACAGCTCATTGCGGAGCAATTTGTTACATATCTACCACCTGAATTTGAAGATGTTAGTTACGTTGCACAAGCATCCGCTTCCCTGGGGCTTAAAGGTAACAAAGTTTCAATGCACTTATTCTTTCTTCTCAAGCATCCTGTGTACCCTAAGGTCTTAAAAGAGTGGTTTAAAACTCTTAACTATGAGATTGATTTTCTAGCAAATCAGTTAATTTTATCAGCTAATGGTCAAAGCCTAGCTTATCCTTTAGATGTAAGCCTAGCTGATAATTCTAAGCTAATTTATTTAGCGCCACCTAAATTTATCGACATGCAAGACCCGGTTCCAGGGGAAAGGTTTGTGTGTATCACTCGTGGTAAACCGACCGTGGACATAAGTCCACTAATGAAAGATGTTAATCCAGAGAAAGTACACAATCTAGGTGTACAAATTAAAGATGGTTTACGAAAAAAAGCAGGACTAACTAAAAGAGCCGAACGTATCACTACTGTTAATGTGGGAGGCGAGGCTCAAGAAGTCCTGCAAAACCCAGACAGGATGACAATCGAGGTTTGCAGAGTAAGCGAACCTTACGTCAACTGTAATATTAACGGAGGAGATTCCGGTGCCTACTATTTTATTCTTACCAACCCTCACTATATGTACAATTTTAAAGGTGAGCCTGTATTTGAAATACAGAAAGCAGATCCAGAGTTCTACAAAAGCATCTTTGATACGTTTGCAGAACAAATGGAAGGTGGAAGAGAAATTCGACCAGTAATTCTTCGGGATTATTACACTGACACCTTTTACAACGGTGTCTTTGATAAGAATCAAGAACAATTTACGGATGATTTTCCTCTAACACCTACGCAAAAAGGGTCCCTGGAAGGCTTCATGCGAACTCATAATCGCCCAATGCCCGATTATGTTCCAGATGCACGAGTAATATTTGATCCTTCTTCTGGAGAAGGAATGCAAATGGAGCAAGCTCCGTATCATGTAAACTTATTTAGAAAAAGTACATACATGCTCGCTGCAGCTCAAGATGTACCGGAAGTAAAATACGGGGAATCACAAAATTTTAGTAGGTATGTACCTTTAACGTACAAGCTTATCCAGCAGATCCTTGGAAATGGTGTACTAGAAACAGAACATTTCATTAACTGGCTCGCTTATATCTACCAAGAAAAACAAAAAACTATGACTGCCTGGATACTTACAGGTGTACCGGGTACCGGGAAGGGATTGTTTGTGCATAAGATACTAAAACCTCTTTTCGGTGAGCAACAAGTACCAATGCGGGCTTTAGAAAATATAGAGGAACAATTTAATTTATATATGCGAATGGCTCTATTCCTTGTCGTTGATGAATTTCGTATGGGAGATTCAGGAAACATAGGCCGTATGGCTGATAAATTAAAACATCAAATTACTGAGCCCACTCTAACGGTACGTGCGATGCGCGCAAACCAAGTAGAGCTGCCTTCTTATTGCAATTTTATGTTTCTCACTAACAGAGCTGACGCCGTTAAAATAGAGGATGGCGATAGACGTTATAACGTAGCCCCTCGCCAAGAGCACCGGTTAGAAGATGTATTTCCTGAGTTACTTACAAAACTTCCGGAGCTGGGCAGAGAGTTGTACTTATTCTCGGGCTTACTGGAGAAGTTCCAGGTAGACCACCGTATGGCGCATACTGCTCTAGACAATGCAGCCAAGAGAGAAATGAAACTGGTTAGCATGTCTGTTCTGGAAGAATTTGCTAACGCTATTAACTCAAGTAACCTGGAATATTTTGTAGAAGTATTAGATATACCTCTTACAAATACGTTTGATGCTGGTGGCATAAGTACCGCACAACGATATATCAAAAACTGGATTGCCAGCACTGATCAAGAACTAATAATCCCCATGCAACATTTAAAAGTGGTGTATGATGTTCTAACAGACAGTAAAAAAGTGTTATCTATTAGAGATTTTGCTAAGGCAATGAGCCGATTGAGTGTTACAGCTACCCGTAAACGGATGGGAGAAGGTCAAAACGCATCGGCTCCAAGAGGTGTACTAGTAACTTGGCTCTTAGATACGAAAGTTAAAAAAGCATTACTTGACGCACATTTTGATACTAAAGACATGCAACTTATTAACACCACTGTGAGCTAATACTTTATGGTAGAGCTTGTACAAGATAAGCGTCCCGATATAGCTAACATAACTGTACCGGATGCTCCAAAAGAGTTGGGTCTTATACCAGCTTGGTCGCACTCTACCTTAAAGACTTTCGAGTCTTGCGCCTATCGTTCATATATCGCTAAGGTAAAACGAATTCAAGAAGACTTTGGTCCTGCAGCTAAACGTGGGAGTGATATACATAAGCTAGCTGAAAATTACGTAAAGGGTGAGCTAGGCGAGTTTCCTTCTGAGTTAAAAAAATTTAAAGGCCAGTACGAAGAACTACGTGCTTTGTTTGTTGAAGCAAAAGTAGAAGTCGAAGGAGATTGGGGGTTCACTATCGACTGGGAACCCTGCGCTTGGATGGCCCGAGATGTATGGGCTCGTATTAAACTTGATGCCATTGTACACGAGACAGAAACATCAGCCCGTGTTATTGATTATAAGACGGGTAAAATGTTCGGGAATGAGATAAGCCATTCTCAGCAAGCGATGACATACGCCATCGGGACTTTTTTCCGATATCCAGAGCTTCAGCATCTTCAAACTGAGTTATGGTATTTAGACCATGGAGAGACAGTTATCCAAGCCTACACTCGAGATGAAGCCATGATTTTTATGCCAAAACTTCATCAACGAGCTTTAGAAATGACTACTGCTACTCTATTTCCACCCAACCCATCCACTTACAATTGCAGGTGGTGTTCTTATAGAAAAGGAGAGGACCCTCATTGTCAACATGGGATGGAATAACATCAGTATTTTCACCCAACCCAACATATGGTAAAATAAGGCCATAAATTAAATAATAAATATTAAATACAGAATTAAGTATGAAATACAGGATTAAATATGAAACTCAAATCTATACCCCTATCCGGGGTGTCGCCTGCGTATACACATCAGACTGAAACTACCACTTTTATACTCAAAACACCTCGGTGTTTAATTACTTCTGACCCCGGCACGGGTAAAACCCGTTCTGTGTTAGATGCACTTGTAGCTCGTAAAAAAAGTGATGTAGCTTCAGCTACCCTAGTCATAGCCCCGCTTTCTATACTAGAAGCAGCCTGGGGAGATGACATTAAAAAGTTCCAGCCCGATATTAAGTACGGGGTTGCCTATGCAAGTAATCGTGCCAAAATTTTCTCTGATGACTCATTTGATGTAGTAGTTACTAACTTTGAAGCTGTTAATTTCCTCTGTAAGAATCAAGAATATCTTAAGAATTTCAATACGTTAGTAGTGGATGAATTTACAGCATTTAAAAATAGAAGTTCTAAGCGGTCAAAAAACCTAAAGAAAATTATTTCGCATTTTGACCATAGAATCTTTATGTCCGGTACTCCTAATACCAATACAATCCTTGATATTTGGCATCCAGTTTTATGTGTAGATGATGGGGATAGACTTGGAAAAAGATTCTTTGGATTCAGGGGACAAGTTTGCACTCCCAAGTTCAATGGTTTCGCCAATGAGTGGGTAGATAAACCAGGAATAGAAGAAGCCGTAGCGCAATTGCTAAGCGACATTAATATCCGTTACGCATTAGAGGATTGCATCGATCTCCCTGACAATGTAACGCGTATCATGCATACCAATCTCACTCGAGATGTAAAACAGATGTATGACACTTTGGCAGAAGAATCTGTGTTGTACACAAACCAGGGCACTATTAATGCAGTAAATGCAGGAGCCCGCGTTAAAAAGCTTCTTCAACTTGTAAGTGGTGCCGTATATGACGAATTAGGAGATATTAAATATATCCATCAAAATCGATACGACATGATCATGGATCTACTGGAAGTACGTAAACACTCTCTTGTAGCTTTCAACTGGAAACACGAGCGAAACGCTTTAACCCAATTAGCCGACAAGAAAGGTTTTAGTTACGAAGTTATTGATGGAGAGACCCCGGCTCATAAGCGAGTGGATATTGTTGATCGATTTCAGGCTGGACAAATCAAAGTATTGTTTGCACACCCACAATCCGCTAGTCACGGGCTAACGCTCACAAAAGCTGCTACATGCATATGGTGTAGTCCTACCTATAACGCAGAACATTTCCAGCAGTTTAATCGCCGTATATATAGGGCCGGTCAATCTAGTAAAACAGAGACCATACTAATTGCCGCACGAGATACCTGGGAGGAGAAAGTCTACGAAAAGCTCAATGGGAAATTGGGCAAAATGGAAAATTTACTTAATGTTTTAAATAAGCTTCATAATCAGGAGGATTCATGAGTGACCGTAAACTAAACGATCTTATGGATGAGCTAACTGCTATACGTAAGGAAGAAAGCGATATCCTAGCGTCACAGAAACAGCTAAGACTACGCCGAAACGATCTGGAAAGTGAAATCATGTGGAAAATGGAAGAGCAAGGTCTCGACCAAATTGCTAATGATCGATGTACTATTTCCAAAAAGAAAGAAATTGTACCTACAGTAGACGACTGGGATGTTCTACATCAGCACATACTGGACACAAAACAGTTTGAGCTCTTGCAGCGAAGAATGTCAGCTACTGCCTATCGAGAACTTTTACAAATGGAGCTCTCTGTTCCAGGTGTAAAAGCAACCGAACTTACTAAGATTAATTATCGCAGTAAGTAATATTAACCATGAAAGAAGGAAGGTGAAAAATGGCTAATGAAGCCGCAGCAACTTCTTTAGTTTCTAAAACTGTGCCCGCACATGTTAAAGAATCTAAAGGACTTGGGAACGAAAATGTTGGGGGAGAACACTTACAAACCCCCAGGGTAAAACTTTTGCAGCAAATGAATAGCGAAGTTGATGAGAACCATGACGCCTATGTCGAAGGAGCTAAACCCGGAGACTTGCTGAATACGGTAAGTAATGAAATCTACGGTAAAGAAATATACGTTATTAATGTACATTTCACTGAAGACTTCGTTGTTTGGCGTAAACGGGAAAAAGGTGGTGGTCTAGTCAAGATTGCTACTTCAGCTGCAGAGGCGGATGAAGTAGTTAGCAGTCAAGAAGGTTCTGCTGACGACTATGAAATCATCCAGACTCAGTCGCATTTACTATTACGTAAGGACGCGACTACAGGAGAGTTAGACTCAACTCCATTTCTTATGGATTTTGCTTCTTCTAAACTGAGAGTATCCCGTGAATGGAATACACAAATAGCTCAGTTAGGAGGGGACAGATTCTCATCCCTCTGGAAGTTATCTTCGGTAAAAACTCAAAACCGGTCAGGACAGGGGTTTCAAAACCTTAATGTACTGAAACAAGGCTGGGTTACTGAAGAAGATTACGCCAGTGCTAAAAGGGTCTATGACGGAATAGCTAAGGGATAATTTAGTTTTCCGGATTACTTTGTACGTACAATTACCCAGAAATGGGTAGTTGTACGTATTTTTATACAAAGGAAGAAGAATGGAGAAAACATATAAAGGCGAACCCTTAAAAACCTATTCCATACAAAAAGATGTACCTATCCCACGCAAAGGACCGTGGAAATATGATTTCCCATGGGAAGACATGGATGTTGGAGATAGTTTTGTTGTGACATCATCTAAAGAAGCATTAGCCGCAACTACAAGAGCTAAAGCTCTAGACATCCAGATAACTACAAGAAAAGAAAGCACTAAAAAATATAGAATTTGGAGGCTAAGTAAGTAATAGTTAAGGGGATGCCACATGGCTAAAATTATTATCGAAGTAGACACGACTCAAGACCGGAAGCTAATAGAACTTCTTGAAAGATTAATTGAATTACTAGAGGAAGCACGAGGAGACGAATAAATGTATAAAATTACTTACTTACTACTAATCTTTTTTATGGGTTTACCTGTAGCTGCATACGATTATACAAAAGACTATAGAAACTATGTACCAAACTGCTATACCAAAGAATGTGATCCCTATTCGATTTACCAAAATCCATACTCAATTTACCAAGATCCTTATTCGATTTACCAAGATCCATATTCAGAATATCAGAATCCCTATTCAGAAAAATACATACCCAACTGTAAATTAACTGGGTCATGTTAGTTACACACTTTCTTCCTAGTTCTATGTTATTCTGCTACAAATGAAATTAAGTATTATTTTAGGATTTCTTCTATTCACCACGATTGGTGGTTCATACTCCTATATAAATATGCAAAAGGCTCAAATCAGTCAGTTGCAAGTTGAACTACAAACTGCCGTTAACAACCAGGCAGTGTTAGAAAGTACAATTAAAGAACAAAATGTACAGATGCAAGAACAGCTAGAGAATCAACGCGTTATTCAACTTCGCATTGCAGACCTTTCAGAGGCTAATCAAAACGCACGAGAGGAAGTAACTAAATTACGAAATACATTTGCTAGACATGATCTAAACTCTTTAGCTATCGCAAAGCCTGAATTAATTGAACGTGCAGTGAACCGGGGAACAAAAAAGGTAGGCGAAGAATTAATGGCACTAACCAATCCGAGACAATTTGATGAAGAAGTGGCTAGTACTGAGTAGCCTTTTCTGGTTACAGGGTTGTTCTTCACTGGGGAAGCTCGCTGTCCCCGAGGTAAAACCAGTTGAGGTTGTTACAATAACTAAGCCGGCACCCATGTACCATCCACCTCTCCCAGAAGCAATTATACCTGCCGAAGTTGAATGGACCGTCCTTAACCCAAGCGTTATGCGCCAATATATTGAAGACTATGATGCAGGTAACGCACCTGCAGTAGCTTATTACGGATTAAGTTCCCAAGGCTATGAAAACTTAGCTAATAATTTTGCAGATATAAAACGTTACATTCGTCAGGCGTTAAATATTGTGCAGTATTACCGTGAGAATGATCCCACAAGAAAAAAAGAGCAGGACCAACCTCTGCCAGAAGCCGAAAGTGAATGAATCTGGTTTTATTTCTAAAATAAATAAGAAGCTCTCGCCCAAAATCTATAAATGGAAGATTAACGATCCATATCACGGAGGTGTGCCCGATACATACTACTCCGGGCCAGGAGCTCTTTGTTTTGTAGAGTATAAATACAAACCAAAACTACCTAAAAAAGGATCATCCATGATTAATTTCGGGCTTTCTTCCCAACAAGAACTCTGGCTTAACGCACAGAAAGCTTTTGGAGTTCCAGTTTTCGTAGTAGCGGGATGCGAAGATAGATTAGCCTGTTTGCAAACTAACTTTGGAGAATGTAACACTTTTACTAAAGATACTTTCTTAGATGAATCCATCCACTTTAATGATTTTATAGAGCTGCTAAATAGGCACTGTCTAGATGGAATACTATAGAAACTATTATGGAGCTAGGACAATGACTGATGCAAGTACACAAGTAGAGCCTATAAATTCCGATGTCGATATGGTTAATCACCCTCCACACTATAACAGTGGCAACCTAGAATGCATTGACGCTATAGAAGCATCTATGGAACCTAAAGCTTTTCAAGGCTACCTAAAAGGTAACGTATTAAAGTACATTTGGCGCTATGAAAAAAAGGGCGGTGCACAAGACCTTGCAAAAGCGCAATGGTATCTTGCCAAACTTTCAGAAGTAGCTAGAGAAACTAGAGTAATAAAAAATGAATAAAAAACCACCACTATATTATGTTGCTTTACAGGCCATGAAAGCCTACGAACAAGCTAACTTTACAGAATATAAAAAAGCAAAAGAAGCACGAAGACAGAAAGATAGAAGAGAAAGGGGGGCAAATGTACGAATACAAATGCGAAGTAACACGAGTAGTTGATGGCGACACTATTGACGTTATTCTAGATTTAGGTTTTAACGTACTGCACAAAGCCAGGGTACGGCTATTCGGTATAGACACCCCCGAATCTCGTACGCGAGACAAAGACGAAAAAGTCCGCGGTAAAATGGCTGCTAAATTCCTTCAAAACGCCATTGACTCAGGTGATGTTGTTATACGAACCGAACTTAAGGACTCTCGAGGTAAGTTTGGTAGGGTATTAGGAACTGTCGTAGTAAACGAAGTAGATATAAACCAGGCTATGTGTAATGCATACCTGGCTGTGTCTTACTATGGACAACACAAAGACGACGTTGAAGCCGAACACATGGAAAATAGAGAAAAACTTATAGAACTAGGACAATTTACGCCCGTTATGCCTTCCTAGCAGTGGCCGTCCGTGCAAAAGATCTATTTTTAGATCGATCTTGTACAACAAGATTTGAAGGATGGGAGTTTCTAGGGTTCCCATCTCTATGATGAATATCTTTATTGTCTCCTTTTGTTACTAAGCCAGCACGTAACGCCGCTCTCCTAACTTTGTTACGCATGGCTCTATTTTTCTTTTGTTTTTCACCCCCTTGGTAGTTTTTGTACTCACTACTGTAATCTCTAGCCATTTTTATCCGAATCCAATTGAAGGTTCAATTGAGTATACACTCAAAGGGTCAGTTTTGCCTTTTACTTTTATGTCTCGTACGTAATCTACTTCGATACGCGAAGCCTTAGCCGTACTTTCCCCTATTAGAATATCCACTCCTACTTCTTTCGTAGCACTTTCATAGCGCGCAGCTTCATTAACAGCGTTTCCTATCGCACTAAAATCAAAACGTGTCTTTGAACCCATATTCCCTATAACCGCTGGCCCCGTATTTAAACCAACTCCAATTGCTACAGGTACTGGCAGCGTTGTATTTAGTTTTTGGATACCTTGTTGTATCTCAACCGCGCACTCTATTGCTCGAGTTTCATGGTCTTCTAAATCAAGAGGGGCATTGAATATTGCCATACATGCGTCCCCGATAAATTTATCAACCATCCCCCCATACTTCTGAACCGCAATCACTTGGATTGATAATGTTGCATTCATTATCTCTGTTACTTCTTGCGGGCTCATTCTTTCGGACATCGACGTAAACCCACGCAAGTCAGTAAATAAAAACGTACACGTACGTGTTTCTCCTCCCAGGTGGAGTAATGTAGGGTCATCCTGTAGTCGTTTTACTTGCTTAGGATCTAGATAATGCTCAAATTGTTCTTTAATCTGCCGGCGTAGGAGTGATTGTTCTCTAAAATTAAGCCAAAATTGCCCTCCCATTACTAGTAATAGAGCAATCGAGCTATATGTAGTATCGATAAGAAGAGCTTGTTTCGCCACAAAATACCACTCTAATCCACCTGTGCTTACAAGGAGCGCGGCAGCTCCAAGGGCCATGTACGCATACGTACATTTCAGGCTGAGCAGGAGACCCAATGTACAGACAAAAAGTAAAATGAGTAGCTCATACGCTAACCTATCAGCTGGGATCTGAGGGCTATCAGGAAGAAGTAGACTTTCTGCCAGAGCAGCTTGAATATGATGCGGGTTCAATAGACCGTGAGGCGTGGCTAACTGAGGCATGACCCCGGCAGCTGTAACGCCCACAAAAACAAACTTACCTTCTACCTGGGGCTCTTGCAATGTAGTGGTAGGAGTATTTATCCAAGAAATCCATTTTCGACCATACGTATCTGTGGCTATAGGCCCCAAGGCTGGTATACGAATCGCCTGAATCCCAGTTTCATACGTTCGTATCTGGTAAGTCCCCTCTCCAGTAAGAGCTTTTAATACCTGTGTAGCAAAAGAAGCTACCCAACCATTAGGAGTTTCCATAATAAGAGGGATTCGCCTGATTAAATTATCTATATCAGGATGAGCTGATACTACTCCCTGCAAAGCAGCCTGTTCTAGAGGACGTACATTAGCTAAATGTCCGGTCATCCTGATTGTATCGACAGGGTCATCCCCGAGAATTACAGTACCATCAGTGGAAGGATAAAGCCGATTTTCATATTCAGGGACTGCCAGTACATTAGTGCCCTGGGAGAGACTTGTAGCGAATACATCATCCCCACCAAAACGGTCAGCTTGAGGGAACATGATTACCCAACCTACGCCCAACGCCCCACGGTCGATCAAATCAGTTTGTATCGAAGCTAACGTGCGCCTAGGAAAAGGCCATCCACCCTCACGTTCTATATCTTCTTCAGTAATATCCAGTATTACAAAGTGGCCGCTGGGAGTTTGTTCAGGCACAAGGACGTCAAAAGTCTTTAATCGAAGTATCTCTAGAGCAGTCCAGTTAAAGATTAAAGGTATAGTCAAAAGGGCTATAGTGACTAACCCAATCAACCACTTATTCATTGCTGCGTAATAGAAATTGTTTTGTTGCAGTTACTGGTGCAATTAAAAGTGGCGCTGTAAGACTTATCCGTATCCCCTTTCTGAACTACCGTAACGTCATAATCATTAGTGTAGAACTCAATATTTGATGTATGAGCTCCATTACCTTGTTGTGTCAAACTAAGCTCGCCGTCATCTGCGTACCAGAAAATATCCGCATCTTTATTACCAGAACCTTTTTGAATTAAACGCGTGGAATTATTATCTGACCCCCCTGAATTATAAAGGTATACATTGTGATCCCCACTGCCCTCTTGAGTTACCCAAATATCTGAATTATCAGCCCACGAAAGTACCTTTGCGTACATATTATTCCCGGTCTGTTCTATCTTGTACTCATTATTATTGCCTGAACCAAGAATCCAGGCTTCATTATCGTCCCCTATCTGCTCAATAGTAGCGTCATTATCGTCTTCATCCATATCAATAACGGCATAATTGTCGTCCCCGTCTATATCTATAGTCCAACTTTGACCATCATGATTTGACCAGACAGACTGAGAATAAGCAGTATTAGATACCCCATCTATCGTTATGGAAATAGTACCGCTGTCACAACTGTGATCATTGACTAAAGAATTATCAAAACTTCCTAGTCCACAGTACACGCCCGTAACATTTCCAGTCCCAGCCTGCTGAACAGCAATGCTAGTTCCCGTGCCTTTTGTTTGTATTGTAATAATATTAGTATCCCCATATACATATGTACTAAGGAGACTGATAAATAGAAATAGTGTTATCACCCGCACCATTTACTTCTACCTCCATAACCATTCCAGCTGAATTTACATTAACATAAGCAGAGGCGTCTTTATCCAATCCAATATCAAAAGTATTACTACCCTGATGGACTAAGAACACATGCGCCCCTTCTACAAAGGAATAAGTTTGGTATACAGGATCATAACCCGGTGTAATGCCTTGTAGGGTAACACCCTGTAACTCTCCTCCAGAAGCCGTTTTTCTCTTTGCTCCTGCTTCTACTATATCGAGAAGGTCAATAAGGAAATCAAAAGCCAGTAAATCAATATCTAACCGACCTACTTCTTCTTCCTCTTCAAGAAAATCCTTATCCAGATTAGGAGTCGTTTCTTCAAGGAAATCTCTATCCAACTCTATAGTCGTCCCTCCTTCTTGTTCAATTAAAACTTCTTGAACTTCAGGAGGCCGATTCACAATTAACATATTGTCAATCATCCCAAGTGTTAGGTTTCCAAGTACAACTCCCGGAGTAGGTTGAGACTCAAAAGTTGAAACCATGGTGGCTTGAAAAGGTTGATCCAGTACTTCAGTACCAGACCATGTCGTTACTGTAATCTCTCCAGACGCCTTTCCATTAGCATCTGGGAGTAACACGATTAAAGAGCGCCCTAGCTCATCAACAGTTGTCGTAAAATCTGTACCTCGTATTGCAATCGTAGCACTGGGTGTACGTATTGAAATATTATTTTTATTAATCTTACCTAAAGCACCGGTAATAAACCGTGCTGTACCACTTGCCATATTTAAAGCGAGCTGAGATTTATCAGGGTCAGGATCGAATATGTAGTTATCTATAACTACTTTGGAGTGCTCAGTTAGTCTTAAGACAGAGGAGTCCAAAAACTCAATTGCCATACGGCCATTGCCCGTACGAACGTCGTCATAGGAAAGTATGCCTAGGGAAAGTCTAGCGGAAAGTCTATCTTTATCACCTTCTCTTACAACTTCCCCATTACCACGGAACTCAGATATAGATCCAACATCAGTGGCAGTACTACTTGTACTAAAGCCTAACAGAATTAACAGCCAGAAGTGCATTGGTCAACATCTATAGTCCCATTAGAGGTAGTGGCAGTTAAATTGAATGTATTAGCATTAGCTGTATCGGTTTGATCCACATCAACATTATTACTACTACCTGTTAATGACACTACAATCGCATGATCGCTGGCCCCGGACTGTAAGGTATCGATATCATTCGAGTTTCCAGAAACAGTCCACTCATTCTTACACCCAACAACATTACACTTAATATTCATATTATTAGACGTTCCAGTAATGACCATGTCTTGATCCCCGGCTGTTGCAGTGGAAGCATCGCCCTGGGTAAAAGTAAGTACGTTGGAATCGCCTGTTGCTTCAAAGTCCAGGTCTGACCCCGCCACATCACCAGTGTCACCAACATCAAACGTAGCCGTATTAGAGTCGCCTGTAGCTGTATAGATAAAGCTGCTAGTGTTAGCTTGACTAATGCTAGCCGCCAGGGTGTTTGTATCACCTATCTGATCAATATCAACCGTCATCTCAGTACCGCTTAGTGAAACTCGTGTCTGAGAAGTACCTACTACATTACCGGCACCCACTTGATCGATTGTAAGTGTAAGCCCCGTCCCCGTTTGGGTAATGTATATATCATTATCAGCACTAAATACAAAGGCTGAAAAAACTAATACAGAAACACTACTGAGTACCTTTGTCAGTTTCATCTTGGTCCTCCGCTACATCATCAGATGTAGAGTAATCAAAATCCCAAATCCGGTTTTCTATCCCCTCCATCACTAGCCCGTACACAGCTGCCTCTATAGCAGCTCGTACCGCATAGCCTACAGGCTCGTTCTGCGTTTTTCCAGATTCTATCTCTACAAGCTCAGTCCCCATATCAAAAAACCGGAATAGATCTGAGCCTAAGCCTGTAGATAAAATAGTTTTAGTAGTTGTTACATTAAGTAATACTTCTCCAGTTTGCACAAGTACGGCCCGTAAAGTAACCGTCACTACGTCCTCTCTATAGATATTATTTACTCCAATCCCGAAGTACCTGGCACCCGAACCCCCAGTACGGATATTAGAGTCATACGCTACAATTCCGCCTTCCAATATGAGACCCGCGTAGAGCAATGGTTTTAGAGTATTTCCTTCTTCTCCATCATAAGTCTTACGGGTATTTACAATAAGTTGACGCTCTTTACTTAAGTTATCCAGGCCAGCCCGCTCTACTACTACAAACCAACTTCCCCGGCCCGCGTCCTGTAGTGCTTCAACTAGCATACTTAAACCGCCCTGGGTAACAGCACTACTAAAACTGGCTACATTGTCCAGACTTTTCCGCTGCCCAGTCAGATCAGGGAACTTATAGGCAGTAACTACTGCTTTAGCTTTCGGGGAAGGAAGGTTTAGCAGCTGATGAGCAGAACTGGGAACAATCTTAGGGCCTTCTGGACAAACAAAAATACTAAGGCACTTAGTCTTACTCTGAAAAGCTACTCCCGCACAACCTTCTAAAAAAAGGATAGCGAGCCCCAATAATAGGAACCGCATTATCCACCCCCGATGTCGCTATCACAGTCTACCCAACAACCACCAAAACTACCTACAGGGATAACGATCTCTGTAGTAGAAATAATAACCCCATCAAACCATTCCTCAATAACTAAAGTAATCGTATTCCCGTCATTTACCCACCGTAGAATATTACCCTCTAGATTAATTTCGCCTGCTATAGGATTACCATCAGCGGGTGTATTCCCATAGTTAAATAACGACTCACTGATATCTTTAGCTAAAGTGGAGTAGATACGTGATTCCAGATTTCTAAGGAATTTAGCAAGAACAGTGTTGTCTGCTTCACGCGCCTGCTCATCTAAAAGATCTTGAGCGGCTTCTGCTCGCTTATCAACACGCGTACGTTCTTGCTCGTCTATAGTTAGGTAGTGGGAGGATTGATTAATACCACTAAAACTAGGGTTACCAAATCTATGTATCAGTTCGCTGGCAACACTACTCTGGGAAATAAGAAATAAAAGCAACGTAAGTTCTACTAGACGTCCTTGTTGCCTAGTCTTTGCGTTGGTCATCCCTACCTGCTTTGGCAATAGCCTCCGTATCAATTAGCTCAGATTTACCAATCAAAGTCTTCAGCAATACATCCTGACGTATTATTTGGTTATCGACACTGCGTACTCGGTCGATTAACGAGATTAATATACCGTGCTGGGTTTCAATCTTAACATCCAGTCGCTTCTCCATTTCAGCGATTTGAGATGCAACTTTCTCATCCAGTACGTCAATCTTAGTTTCCATGCCATCGATAATCCTCATGATTAATTTCCAGATAAACAATCCTAGTCCTAGAGCCGCTGCAATTGGAAAACCAACTTCATTGATAAAAGTTACGGCACTGTCCACTGTCCTATTTACTTACGCATTTATAGGCTGGACTCGCTTTTTAGCCTGCCTAAGCGTGTCGCCCATAAGAATACGACGTTTAATAAATGCCTGTTTATCTTTAGGTAAGTTCCCAATGGCCTGCGCTTGTCGCTTAGACACACTATGTTTTTTTAATTTCATTCTGGGACGTTTCATAGATCTATATCCTCACTTTTAGGCAGAAGGCTCAGTAGGCCAGGTAACGTCTTCAGGTGCTGTTGAATCACTATAAGAGGCCAGAAGATCCCGCAATGTTTGACGGTACGTAGCCCACTCCGCTTTCTTGCTATTCGATAACGGGCTATCAGGTACCTGTGTCCAATCTGACTCTTCCAATAAACGATTCCGTTGCCTTCTAACTTCACCAGTGTTAGTACCCGAAACGTAAGGCGGCGTATAGCTTTGCGCCGCCCCATCAACTACTTTGTATTCACCCGGCTTATAAGAGCCCACGATAAAATCGTGATCACTGTTTATGTGGATATGTGACTCTTGTTCTACATACAAGGTCTGAACAACTACACCAGTTGCCTTCTCATATATGCTTACTTCTTGTGGATAAGCCATTATCTAAACAAGCCTGTAACTTGAGCACCCACCGTAAACCCCAAATCCCCCGCACTGGTAGAGTTACTTCCGTTATACCCCGTTCCAGTTACAACCCCGAACCATCCATACAAATGGATATACCTGTTAACAGTTGCATCCGTCGCGGTAGTAACATCGAAAAAGACTGGGATCGTAATGGGGGCTTGGACCACTATTCCCTGTGTCGCTGTAGAATTAGAAACAACCCATGAACCACTAGTATCAGGATTCGAACTAGTTGATACCACTGCAGTTACTTTTCTCTGGCTATTAGTGTAAAACTGCCCTACTGGGATAAAATTACACCATGCAACAAAAGACTTAGCTACGCCTGTTGCTGTTGGAGGGATACTTACAGTTACAGGACTACTTAATAATGCATATTCAGGGCCGGTGTTGTTATTGGCATAATCTGTAGCAAAATTCGTGTAGGCGGTAGAATTGTATGTAAAGTTGTATTTATTAGCCGACCCATAAACAACTCGCCCGAGTGTTCCATCAATCGCTATTCCGGCTACGTTTAGAGTGTTTGTAGTTATTTTGGCCGCGTTTAAAGACCCCGCTGCAATACGCGCCGCAGCTAACGTCCCTGCATTGATTTTATCTGCACTTAAGTCACCAATCTTTGCATTAGTTATGGCTGCATCTTTAATAAGAGCCATACTTATATAAACTTCTTCACTATCTACAATAAAAGGTGCTACAGCTTCGTCTCCTGCATCAGTCCCCGTTGAATTCCATATTGCGAACTTATCAGCTTTAAACTGTATTGCGGAGCCACTATTGTCTGCAGCTCCATGGGCAGTATTTTCAATCACCATGCCCGCTACTGCGCCATTAGCATTTACTTGCAGTACATAAGCTGCGCCTGCATCGTTTTGCAGGTTTGTAATATTTACACCGTGAGCGGAATCGGCATCTGTAAGAATCGAATACCCAGGTAAGCCAGCTAGTGTTTCACTCAATGTGGTCATTACTGCGCCAATATCTACTGCGGTAGTACCCGTACCGGAGGGGCTAAACGGCCCAATAACATCAGAAGTAGAAACGTGCCGCACCCAATAAAAGTAAGTTGCGTTGTAGCCTACTTCTTCCGACCAAACAAAAGCGCGGGTAGTGTCTACACGTATCGCTGCACCTCTATCGTCGCTCTCGCCTCGCCAGATCTCGGTGTAAGCTAGGCCAAGAAATTGAGGGCTGTCCCAGGAAAGGATAAACGAACTGTACGCAGCAGAAACGCTAAACCCTGTAGGTGTAGGAGGGAGCGTAGCATCAATTACTACGGTTGGCTCAAAGTCTGTAGCCCCAGTACCTACGTTAGGGTCAAATGGGTTGTCTAAAAGTTCTTTAGCTAATCCACTATCTATAAGCTCACGTAGCGTAATTGCACGGTCTTTGGGATCACCGCGCCGCCCAAGACGTACCTCCAGGGCTTCTTTAACAGACTCAGCAAACTGTCTTAACTCCGGGTCAGCTTTTGCAGGGACCTTATAAATAGAAGGGACTTTAGTTCCATCAGTAGCCATTTAAGCCCCCTTTAATTCGTCTATAGATTCAGCAATGCACACTTCATTAACAACTTTAGCCGACTGGATTTCCACAGCGTACGAACTATAAATACCACTGGGTAGTCTAACTACAGGTTCACTTATAGTGACTGCGCCATGGCTAGGAGTAGATCCCGTTACTGTGTATACACTACCTGAAGCAGCAATAGTGGCGTGGTAAAACGGAGTCCCACTCCCGTTCCCATACACTTTAACAACAACGGGGTAGGCTTCTGCATGTATTTTCAGAAAGCCCATGCTACACGGGCGTTCCGGTACATATTCTTTGCTCTTCCAGGTAAACGTTTTATCAGTAGTAGCACCTTGGAACTTTTGGATTCTAGGCCCAGACCCAGTCTCTACTATTAAGTACAGCTCATTATCGTCCGGGTCAGTGTAACCGCCCGTGGCATCCGTAGTGCTCGTCTGGGATAAAGTAGTCAGGACATTCTGCTGTTGTCCTCGAGGATCAAATATAAACCCTCCGTAATTACTACCGCTGGTATACAGCCCTACATAACGTCCTTCCCAGAGAAATCCACGTAATGAACTTGGGTAATAGTCCGCTCTCCACTGTTCAGGGGAAATAAGTCCCTCTGTTACTACCTCTACTTGAGAGCCCGACACTGCAACAAGGCCATCAGCCCCCGCGTACAGTACAGATGAGCCCATATCCACCAAGGAAGTTTTACTCAAACAAGCTTGCGCCGCTTCTACACGGGCAAGACTCATAGATTGTGGATCAGTGCCCGCTACTATATAAGGAGTGCCTTCAGTAGCAACAACAAGGCCTTGCCCCGCCATTTTTATCCCGACAATCGTTTCTTCTATTGTAGTGCGGTACGCCACAGGCCAAGCGTGCGGTAAATAAGGCTCCGAAAAACATATTCGTTTACCTGTAAACCCCGCGAATATCCCATTAGGCATGGCCGTAAGCCCCTGCATACTACCCTCCGGGTAATCAGCTGTGACTTCATTCGGAGGGCCAATCCAATAAGTGCTAGGGATAAGTTCCGCCAAGGCAGAGTTATCCTTGGAATCAGCATAGGTAGTAGTAGCTAAAGTTACTTCTGCAACAAACTGAAACGCTGTGGTATTAGAACCTGTATTCGAGCGGTATATCCGTTTATGTGTAATATTGGTATTAGTACGACCCGCTCCAGAACCTGCAGACGTACTCATATTAGACACCGTTACCGTTTGCCCATCCACTTTATCAAATACAGCAGACGCGGCAGAAGGAGGGCCTTCCTCTCCGTACGCAGACACAAAGGTATACACGTACGATGTACTGTATTCAACCTGGCTCTTGTCGTCCGCAGGAACAAGTTTATGAGAAGCACCAGAACCTGCTGTTATATTAATATCAGTCCCCGCTCTTGCGTTTGCTAGAGTAGTAGCAAGCTGAACCGCGGGACTAGTCCCTCTAATAATGTAATAGAAGCCATTATCCGTAAGCCCTGTAATGGTGGTTCCCCCGCCATCCTTATATTGAACTACATCACCAGTTCTCAAACTGTTGTATTGCGCCGTAGTAAGCGTAATAGTGTCGTCGTTGTTTGAAACGGCGCTTGCCCCATTAAAAGTGATAGCCGTCCCCGCGACAGTAGTGCCACTAGTAACCGTAGTTATTGTGTTTTCAGGTACAGGAATACCTAAACGGTAGGAAGCATCAGGGCGAGGATTACTACCATCTGATACTACTCCTCCTGAAGCTATTACTAAATCATTCCGTGACATACGAGGGAAACCCCCCGTACCCCCTTCTCCTGTCCAATACACACGGTCAGTAGCATCTGCTGCAATAGGGCCAAGAACTACATCGACCCCTTCTTCTCCCCATTCCAGCCAATGGTCGTAACCTCCAGTCTCGTACTTGAATATCGAATTACGACCTGCAGTAGATAGAATGTGAACGTCTGTATTATTACGAAGGGGGACAAGACGTCCACTGTCCAAGATGACATCTTCTGCCGTTTGGGCCAGAGTTTCCCCTAAGAGCCTGGGGGAAATCTGAGGAGCAATTCCATTAAAAGATATCAGCTTGAAATAGGCCATTTAGCCCTCCACTAATAGATCTTTTAGGCGCGTACTTCTAGCTCCGACTTGCCTAGCCCATTTAGAATCGAGCATTTCAACCCCAGCGGTCTCCCAATCACCCTCTTCCATTGCGGCAAGGAACTTCTTAAATCCAAGTAGCCTAGTAAGCCCCAGGTTAAAACACATATTTACACACACGCGTTGTCTCGCGTCTGATAAATCTTCAAACCAATCAAATGTACGTTGCAATTCACTCACTGCAACATCTATGTCAGTTGCAAGCAAGAACTCGGCTTCAGCCATCGAAACTCCTACATCCTGTAAGTTCCTACCAATACCTATGGTCCATATGCCCACTGTATCTTGATAAGCTTTAAGTTCTACGCCTTCGTCGCGTTTCAACTCTTCAATTAAAAGATCTCTATTCATTGTCAATCTTCGCCTTTAAACTTCTTACTCTGGCCCGATGTACCTGCATAAATACCAAACACTGCAGCCATTGCACCTACAATTATAGAAACTAACCCCGCTTGTTCCAGATTAGGTTCGTCCAACGTCATAAACCAGATAACTACTTCATAGAGCAAATAAATATAAACACCTACAAAGACCCTGGGGAAGATACGCCATGCATCAACAGTCTTGGCTAGATGAATCCATTTTTGATACGGATTCACACCAATATTGTTAGGTGTCACCTCTACCTCAAGCTCTACTTTTTTCTTTATTGGATCATTCATTATTTTATAAATGCCGCAATCAAAACACACGCAGCGATAAAGGGATATAACCCCGCTGTTGCTTTTTCCAACCGCGACAACCTCGATTCAAAAGATTCCGCCCTAATCAGACACTCCGCCTCGTGTTTATCTAATGCAGCTTGGACTTTTTCTATATCGTTCATCGCGGGAGCCTTTTTCTTAACCACCTTTTTCTTTGCTGCAGCCATTTACTTTGCCTCAAGTGCTTCGACCCGTTTTGTCAGTGAATCGATTGCGGCTTTCTGGCGTTTAATGATGTCTACCAAGGCGACCGTGATGCGGTCATACTGAACTCCTTCCGCTTGTCCATGAGGATTATCCGAATCTATCAGGCTCGTTGATTTCCTCCCCTCATTACTCCAGTCCACTTTTTCACGGTTCCAGAAAACATAACGAGGGTCTATCGTTCCAACCTGTTCGGCGGCAAAACCGTAATACGTCCACTCGTCAGGTTCGTGCGTATCGCCCTCGACTTTTGGACAATTGCTTTTAAAGAAAATGGGCTTAAAATCTAAAACTTTGTCCGCCCACGCTGGATCAAGATCCTGTACATCTTTTTTGTATCGTAAACTCGAAGTGCTTTTTCGAAGATAACCTGCACCACTAATAAATGCGTTCGCCGCTAGACCAATTGTATTGTTAACGGGACTACTGGCCTTTGTCCCGGTAATCACACTGCCACTATTCATAACTCGCGTACAGTATGTTCCAGCCGAATCCGTAGTCAGTAGCGCGGTTCCGCTAGTAGTGCCTGTTCCTTCAGCTTTTAACGTGCCACCATCGGCAAAAATAGTGCCAGTAGCGTTTAACGCTCCTGTAACCGATACCTCGTCATCATCCGCCATAATTACAGTAGTTTGAGTGCCCGCCCTCATCACTTGAAGTCGAAGTCTGCCGTCTTCTGTACCATCTTCAACATCTACTGCTTCAGCGTAAATCCTAGCATATTGGGTTTCTTCATCGGCATCGTTTTTGCCCTTGAAATAGATCATCCCTAGGTCATCTCCGTCCGCAGGGGAAGTCGAATCCCGTGTAAAACTTAATCTAGGGCCAGCACTTGTTCCATCTTCGGTTGAGGTAATCGTAAAATGAGTATGATTCGCCCCCGCCGAAAGCGTTAAACCGGAGTTATGAACATGAGTCAGCGTGACGTCATTACCGGCACCAAACCCCAACACAGCCGCATCACTAGCTAATTTTACATCGTGGTTAAAAGAAGCTGTCCCTGCATCACTACCATCAATCGTCAAGAAAGTTGTATCTGCACCACCATCTGTTCCTTTCAGAATAATGTCGGTATCATCCCCTTGGGCATCTATCGTAATGTTGCCAGCCGACGTAGCAATCGAAACTGCGGCATCGCCTGTTGATATGTCATCAGCGGCAGTTCCAGAAAGTGCAGCCCAAGAAACGTCTGTTCCGTCTGATTTTAAAAATGTATTAGCAGACCCAACAGCTAATGCTGCAGGGTCACCACTAGAATCACCGTAAATAATCTTACCTCTTGCAAGACCTGCCATCTTTGCAAGCGTCACAGCGTTGTCTTGTATGTCTGCTGTTTCAATAGTGTCGTTAGGGAAAGTAGGAACTGCACTAAAAGCGACCACTCCACCAGAGGATATAGACATCGCATCTGTGTCAGAAGCAGAGCCTATGTTCCCGCCATCCGGTACGACAATGTTGCCGCCAGTGGTCATCGTACCGCCGCCAGTGTAAGTTCCGCTAACGTCTAAGTTCGCATTAACATCGGCCAATGTTGCATTAATCTCTACTTCGTCAGTAGCATTAATATCTAACACAGTCGCACTCGGGGCAGTTATGTTCTGTGAAGCATCATTAAACTGTAACTGCATTGTGCCATTTAACAATAAACCAGTATCGTGTACATGCGTTAATGTAACGTCGTTTCCTGCTCCAAACCCCAACACAGCAGCGTCATTAGCTAATTTAACGTCATGGTTGAAAGACGCTGTTCCTGCGTCACTACCATCAATCGTTACGAATGTCGTATCTGAGCTACCGTCTGTCCCTTTCAAAATAATATCAGTATCATTTCCTTGGGCATCTATTGTTATATTTCCTGCTGATGTTGCGAGAGTGACCGCAGCGTCTCCAGCAGTTAGTTCATCAGCGGCTTTTAGAGATTCCAAAGTCGCCGCTACTATACGCAGTTCTATATGGTCATCAGCACTAAATGTAGTTGCAGACGTATTATCCTGGGCTCGTACGATAGTTAAGGTGTTACCACTTCTGGCCGTAACCTTTACTATTTCCCTGGTAGTAAGTGCATTCGCCCGTATAAGAGTCGCATAGAAGAATTCACCTGCGGATAAGGCAGGGAAAACACTACCATCATCTACAGCTACACTCGTATCATCATCAGCTAAACTACCAGTACTTAGTAAAGTAGCCGCGTTATTGGTAAATTTAATAGTCATTTATGACACCGTTATTGTCCACGTGACCGTCATTGCGTCACTTGCACCTTTATTTATAACCGCAAATTCTGTTCTACAAAGTAGAGTACCACCAGAACTAGCATTAAGGATACCAGCTTCAGTTAATGCGCCAGTACCTGTACCTGCCGCAAAGGTACAAACATAAGTAACTACTGCTCCTGACACACTAGGAGTGGCTACGGCAGTTCTACTACCACTTACTATTGTCTCCAAAGTAGTATCACCAGCAGCTGGGTTAGTTGTGCCAGTGCCTAGTTCCATATGGGTCATGGCCGCGGGGCTGTTGCTAGTTGTTTTAAGCATACTTGCAGCAACAAAACCTTTACCGGCTGTTGTTACGAGATTAGGGACTTCGCGTATAAGCTCCCCGTTCATTTCAAATTTCACATTTCCCGTTATTTTAAAATCTTCAGTAAACATTATAAAACCCTCTAACTATTTAAAGTTGATGTATTTAGTGCTCGTGTATTTAAAATACTACTAGGCACTCCTACTACTAACGCAGAAAAACTTTCAGACATAGTGGCTGAATCAGAAAGTGCTTTTGACATATTCATAGCATGGCTTTCATTCATGGTTGCTATGTTATTAACACCATTAACACTAGTCATGGTGACGCCTAAACTAAAAGTAGTAGTTTCATTAAAACCAAATGCATCAGACGATCCCTGCCCGACAGACAACACAGAACTGTCACTCACAGATGTAGAATCTGATTCAGGATGAGAAAGCGCATAGGCTAAAGCTTCTGCTACCGAAGGAGTTTCTGTAAAAGTACGTGCCCAGGATAGTGTTCTCGCAAAAGACTCCGACATGGTAGGCGTTTCTGTAAAAGTACCCTTAGATACCGACATAGCATGGCTTTCTGTTACAGAAGCGGTGTCAGATAAGGCTTTTGCTAAGCTATATATAAGATTTTCAGTAGCTGTAACAGTAAGAGCATGAGGGCTACCGGATGCTGCTGTGAAATAACGATTCAGGGTATCTGGGTCTAGATAGATATTCGCGAGAGAAACTAATTCATGCGTGGACAAAGCCCGCAAAGCCTGGTGCGGATCAGCATCAACAACCGCCTCTATATTCCGGTAATTAACTGTGAATTTAAACGCCATTAGTCAAAATCATCCCGCACTACAAACTTCACGAAATCCTGTACCGTTTGTATACCACCCGCAGCGGTAGTGTATTCAACTTCTCCCTCAAAAGTACCAGCAGCCGTCCAAGTATTAGTGGGGAAAGTTGCTGCACACTGCCCCGTAGACGCGCCGGTAATTGACATAGTTATAGTCGAAGCCACCGTTGTAGACCCGACTTCCCGTATCCGAAGCCGTACGGTACCCCCTGTTATATTAATAGGAGCCCATGTCGTTGAATCTTCAGCATCCAACGTTTTTCCTGAAGCTGCTGTATTGCTGTCCTTGAGAGTAAAATTAAGCTCCGGGAGGGTGTCTCCTACTACTAATTTTATTGTTGATGTATATGCCATTTAGTACCTCCTCAATTAGTATATCTTACCTAATAGCCGCATACCCAGGCATATAATCAGATAATTTAGCTGTCCCCCGCGCTAAATCCTCTAATCGCTCAGCAGAGGGCCCAAGCGGTGGGACCCACCACGAGTTACCAAATTCGCCCGCTTCGATAATAGGAAGAATAAGGCCAAAAGGCCCTAAAACTCCAGCCCTATCAATAATATCCCCGCTGTACTCGCCCCATTCCATCTTGTCACTCCTGAAAGCCGCCTCGTCTCCACCTCTTCCTAGATACTTGAACCACTCTCGAATCTCCAATCCCACCATAGTAAGCGGTAAGATCGTTAACGCCCCTAAGACTAGCGGTATGGATGCACTAGAAAGCGTTCCGTCTTCTGCGTACCTATTATTAGCTTCACGCCACGACCCCCCGACTATATTCTTACCATAGGCGTAAAAGAAGGATTTAAGCTGCCAGATAATAGCCGTATAAGGATTAGACGCCCAAACAGGTCGTTCTGCAGCATTGGGCCGTACGATAGATTCTTCTACAAATCTACCCAGCGCCATCTGTACGCGTTTACCCTCAGGAGTCCCAAAAGTACGCCCATTTTGATCCCAGACCTTGATGTCCTCTCTGGATACCCCTAATTCGCGGAGGAACCTACTAGAACGATCAGTGTTAAGGTTCGCCTGACGTATGAGAAACTGCTCCCCCATACCTGCCGCAAAAACACGGGTAAAATTGGTAAACCACTCCAGGCCAATGGCCTTAAAGAAAAGATCAGAAGCTCTCTGGGCTGTAGGCGTCATATGCCCCAACTCACTAGACTGCATCAGACTAGTATTCAAAGAATCGAAAGTCACCACACCGATATCCCTGGCGAACTGCTGCATCTCTTGGGTTTCAGTAAAATACCTACGGGCCTGCTTCGCCCCTTCCCTTAAGTTATCCCAAGACAAATCTTTAGACCGAAGTATAGGACCAGCTAAATCAGGCAACGACGCCAACGTAGCAAATGTGAGATAGGTCACTATGTTTACAGACAACGCCACACTATTAATATTACGCATTAATGGAGACATACCCAGGCCTGTCTTACCTAGCATCGCTTTAACGGCATCTCTAGCCGCAGCTCTGTCGGTTTCATTCGAGATACGGGAAAGCATAACTTCAGTTGCTTTCCAGCCGCGTACCTCGTCCCCCCGCTTAGCTCCAGAAAAAGCGCCCTGCACATCACGCTCCGCGCGTCGGATATTACTAATATCCGCTGCAGTGAGAACCGTTCGAGATTTATCTAAATAATCCAGACGTTTCGTCATATCCTCTACATAACGCCGAATAGAAGTATTAGCTTGTTCTAAGGCTCCTATCTCACGTAAGCGCGAGTTAGGTATATTTTTAAAGTATTTGGCGCGAGACTCACTGGTACCTAGTGCAACATCAGCTATATCAGGTACAACGTTATCCGGGTTATCCTGCCCTTCACGGACCAGTGCCTCCACTATGCCCTCAAAACTACTCACATCCCGCCCTTGGGAGTCTTTAAGGACGTCTTTTGGCCCTTCGGGGTTAAACTCTTGCAAGAGCGCGACTAGATTAGCTTGGATCTCTGGGTTAGCCTGGATTTCCGCTAAGGCAAGAATACGCGGGTAGAAGTGGGTCAATTTCCCTACGCTACTGTCCTTCCCCACAATATAATTCTCATAAAAATCATCTAGGTATTGACGTACTCTTTGTGCTTCCGGACTAAGCTGACTAGTCGGAGTACGGTCATCTTCGGCCTCACGTAAGACCGTCTCAAACGCGTCTAAATCGGGTACGGTTTTACCAGTTATGGTTTCTTTAGTAGGGGCTAACTTCCAAAGCTCATTCAAGCGTTGGTACATCAACAGCACGCGGGCATTCAAATGTCCCGCCTTTTCTTCAGATTGGGACATAGAGTAGAAGACATTAGCCAGTTCGGGGCTGAATTTTCTCAGGTAGTTATGAGCAGGCTGTAAGAAATAAGCCACGGACCAATGTCTATTATCATTAGGCATTAGCTCCTCTTTAACGGACAGCAGGTCTACAATCTTTCGTTTTATTTGCTGCAGAGCCTTCTTCGGCATAAACGGCTTAACGGTATCCGCAAGCTCGTCCACCATGTTCCGAACTATAACTTTACTGGGGGTAGGCGGACCATTATTGTCTGGAATTCCATCTTTATAGGATTTAATAACATCTTGTACGTAGGTATCAAAAGATTCGTTCCGTCGAAATCTTGCCCGAAAATTCTCATTAAGACTGTTGAACACGGATCTAATCTTATCGGCCAAACGTTTAAAGAAACTTTCGACCCCGTTTACAGGCTTCTGAGCCTCTCGTAATAACCAACCGCCAAGATTATCCGCAAACCACTCCTCAAACCCGAACTCTTCCTTGTACGAATCTGAGATCCCTGCATCTCGATCTTTTTCCCACGCTTTTATCAAATCGTTCCGGAGTTTGGGATTGTTTAACGCTCTGTCTACTTCCTGATGGAAAATAGCGTGGCCTAATTCATGCCCTAACGCGGATACACTCTTTATTTGCTCCTCTGTAGTTGGATTAGCTGGGACATCTATGATGATTAAATCTGTATCACCGAACCTAATATACTTACCTGGGTTACCCGCTTCCGGATCACGCATTTCCTCGACGGCCCTCTGGAGTATCTCTGAAACGGTACGTTCCTGACCGTCCTCAATAACAGTTTTCCGCATCCAACTTGGGACTTTTTCGGCGGCAAAGTCAGCTTGGAGGCCCTGAACGGTATGTATGCGAGTATCTCTACCACCATACCCGAGCTTACTCTTTAAAATACTGGCAAGCTGGGGCCATAAACCACCCAGAACAGCGTTATTCCAACTAGAATCAATTTCGACTCCGCCACGCTTAGGGCCGACTTTTTTTCGAGCCCGTTGCTCTGCACCTACAACGGGATCGTCTCTTTCAGCTTGGGTTCGTAGATCCACGTTCGATAAAGTAATCTGTGTAGGATCAAGGTATTCCTTTGCTACCTCTCGCGGGGCAAACTCACCCCTTGGATTTATCTCATCTACAAAGTCTGTTCGGTCCTGGAGGCCTTTATCCAGTATTCTTTCTATCTCGAACTTACGCGCTGTCTCTTTTTCAGTAACTTCAACGTATGGATTTTCCATCTGGGGAATAGGAACACCCGGATTAGCCTCTCGTTCATCAAAATAACGTTGACGGGCATCCCACTTAGCATTAAGAGCAGCTAATTCTTCTCTGAGTTCGGCATCGGTAGGCGCATCAGGGTCTTGTATCTCAGCTCGTCCTTTCTGAGCTTCGTTGAGAGATACTATGCGTCCTCCCCCTAGGTCATAAATCGGGGCGTTCGGCCAATTTATACGTAAAGCAATCAAAGCTGCGTCATTTATTCTATTTTCATGCGCCGCGTAGGACTCATCGAATTGAGTCCGCCCATCGGACTGTTCCCCATAAAAATTTCGGATACTTGTCAAGAGCTCAGGGAATTTAGTTCTCCACACTCCTCTATCTTGAGTATGAGTTAAAACAGCATTTCCAGTAGCTAAAAGAGCTTGTTGTGCCTCTGGGTTCTGCTCAAAAGAAGCACGCATAATACGTCCCATTAACTTAATATTCCAATTCGCCTCTGTCTTGGTCCCTTTTTGCCCTACAATTTTTACTCTTGGACCTGTACCCCACTTGGGATTGTTATAAACAGTTCCATCAAACTCCCCTGATTTATGTGTTTGATACGCATGTTCTACACTTTGATACCGCCTACCTTGCGTGTCCGTAAAAGGTCTTACAGCAAGATTACTTAGTTCAGCATTTTCCTTAGTCCCTGCCCAAATATTTACAGTTGATGGGGCGGCTTCCCCTTGCTGCTTAGCCTCTCGTCCATCAGCTCGTGCTACTAAACTGTGTCCTACTTCATGCAGGATAATAAATTCTTTAAATTCCTCTAGTGTAGAAAAAGCATCTTCAGGTAACGGATTCACTCCTTCTACTGAGGGTTTAGTCCAGGCTTTACCGTTAAACTTTTGCTTAAGGAATTTTTCATTGATATGAATAACCCCCGTTTTTTGGTTGCGGCGCGCCCACTGGTGTTGACCTACTCTGTCTCTACCTGATTCAGTGCCCTCCCTATGCACAGGGCTCTTCTTCTCATACTCAATTTTTGCGGTAGCTCTTGCCGCTATAAACTTCTGCCTATCAAACCCTAACGAGTCTAGCTGCCCGTCGGCAATAGTGCTATCTATATCTATAGCCTCCCCTCTATAACGAAGTTCATAGCCGTTGTCTCGTAGGACCTGGTACACATTGTTAAAGCCATCTGTAACGCGCCCTGTACCCTTAATATTACTTCCATCGCGTTCACGGATTTCCAACCCATAATGGATTAGGGTACCCATGTATACAGGCCTGTCCTGTATTCGACTCCTCTTAGCTGGATGCGATGCTACTCTCTCCGCATTAGTGTCTCTAACAACCCAACCGGGCGTAGCTCTTCTGTTTTTGTGGCTAGCAGCCTTTGTTATTACATCTGGAATACGCTCTGCAGGATCTTGACCCCTCGTGTTCCTAGTCAGCACGTCCCTAGGAGTAGTAGCAATCTCCCACTTTTTAGTGTCCGGGTTCTCTTTAGGGGTAAGAAGCAAACTGGGATTCTGTTCGGCCTCCTCCTTAAACCTTTCAAGGAACGCGGTAGGCATCGTCTTTAAACTCCGCCCAAGATTATTATCTATTACTACGGAACTCCCTCCCATCTCTAAGGTTTGTGTCGTGTCTAAGAATTCAACTCCTAGCTCCGCTGCCTGATACTTCAAGAAAAAGTCTTCTGCTTCTTTCCTAGTCTCAAACTCTTTATCGGGGATACGCTCCTCTGGGTCCCTCGGAGGCCAAGCCGACACGGGCCGCTCAGCCCTAGCCTCTGCAATCTCCTCCTCGGTCAGGCCTTGCATGTCTTTTTTACGAAGAGGGTCAGTTATTCGTCCCTCTCCCACGGTGTCCGTTTCAGTTAAATCCTCGGTGTCGGGGACAAATGTGGCATCACTCCCTGTACCGTCCATGCTACGGGTTCTAAAAGGGGTTCCATCTTGTGGGTCTCCAAAATCGAACGCTGCTTGTTCAGGCGTTGCTTGTTCAGGCGTTGCTTGTTCAGGCGTTGCTTGTTCAGGCGTTGCTTGTTCAGGTTGCGCCTCATCAAAATCGAACTCTGTTTGTTGATCTCCCGCTTGCCTCTGGCCTTGTGCTTCTTCTTGGGCTTTTTGCCAACGCTCTTTTACCGCGTCTTCTTTGAACTGGACTTCCGGCTCTTTATATTTATCCTTATCGGGAAAAAGCTCAGCGGCCCTCGCAACCGTAGCGTCTACATTATCCTCCGCGACACTCTGAGACCAAACAACATTACCTTGATTGTCCCTAACTATTACTGCCCTAGTGTCTGTAGGATCTTGCAGTTGGGTGTACCCTAATATGTCTTGTAGAAAGCCTTCAGAAAAATCAGTTTCTATAGCCAGTTGTCCCGCATCTGGAACGGCGTCTGGGTCATATATTAAAATGCCCTTGTTTTCATTCTGCCCTACAACGATCTCAAGTTTCTCAGCGGCCTCTAGGTTCCCTCCAGTAGCTGTTTCTATCGCTGCGGTCGCGCTTGCAGCCGTTGCATTCGGTAACCAGACCGCCCTAGTACCAGTGCCGCTATCTAATAAGGCTGTAATCTGCGCTGCCGCCCAAGAAGTAGGTTCGTTTATAGGAGAACCATCTCTAGGTACATCTTCTACTCCAGACAACAGGTCCTCTACCGCGCTTCTACCCGAAGTTGTGTATGCCCTAGCTTTACCTACAACGTTACCAATAGCACCCGCAGGGCTTCTAGCCGTACCTCCCGCAAAAAAACCAGCAAAAGCAGACTCTGCCCTACGTAAATTAGCTTCCGTCTGATTGTATTCAGAATCTATAGCAAACCTTTGCTGTATAAATAATTCTTCCTGGGCTAATTCTGTAAGACCTTCAGACGTCGCACCTTTTGCAAAACCACTAACAGCCCCTTTAGCAATTTCTGCCATCCAGCCTGCATACTCATCTGCTTGCTTAGTCGCTCCTCTCCTAACAGCATCAGCGTGCTTACCCGCAACACGTTTAAAAATATCCCCTATAAAAAGTTTATCCGCGATAAGGCCTAATGCCGTTTGCGGAATACCCATAGCTAACGCTAGTCTCGATTCTTCATCGGTTAACTCTCGTCCTGCCTCTTCAAACTCAGCAAGGGACTGAGCAGACCCCGAAACATATTCTTGTGCGCCCGCGCCCGCCAAAAAACCGTACTGTAGAGACGCCCTTTTTCCACTGTCTCTAGTTCCTGCCGCTACAAGAGCTGTTGGGGATGGCCCAAATAGTTCACCTTGACCCGCACGGGCTTTTTTAGCCGTGTCATAAGCAGCATCAAGAATTCTTTGTTCGCTCCTAGATAAAGCCGGCCCACGTCCTTGCTGTGCAAGCACATGTTTCTTAACAATATCTTTCATTACCTCATTGGTAACTTTCCTAGAGGCTATAGAAAGAGCCCCTCTCCCAAGCATCTGTACCGCTACCCCACCAAGCCCAGTAGAAATTGAAGTAATAGCTGGGGTGGTAAACTGTCCAAGTGCTTTTGATATCTGGTCAAAAAACCCCCCTACCGTAGGGGCCTCTAGGAACTGTTCAAAAGTACCTAATCTAGACAGCATTTCCCCAGCGGCATCTGACAAATGCTCCGCACGATTAAGTTTAGATTGGGCAGCTTCTTCATCTCCGGCTAAGAGGTTATAGATTGCCCCGAATCTTTGAATATTTGCTGATTGCTGCAAAGTGCCTGCACTAACAGCCTCTTTGAATCTGGGCACTATGCCCGCGGGGGCTAGTCGTATACTCTGGTCTGCGTAAGGAGAAGTAAAACCAGCAGCCGCAACCTCCTGTTGAACCCCAACTCTCGCAACAAGACTACCAGGGTCACCAGGGGCCGCAAAAACCCTTGAAGAAGGAGAACCGGGAGGAGCATAAGTCCTTGTAGAGCCGGACAACAGGGACGATACAGGAGACTCGAAGCCAGATGCAGTTGGATCAGATGGAGTTGGCTCAGGGGCAGATGCAGTTGGACCAGATGGAATTGGCTCAGTTCCAGAGCCTTGGCCTAATGAAGCTAAAGCATCAGAGAATTTTTTAGCGCGACCGGGAGTTTGAGTTCTAGCCCATTCTGAATCTAAGGCGGCTATAGAAGCTCCAGCATAGTCCCCGGCTTTCATCTTAGCCCACGTATCCTTAAACGCTTTGGGATTTACATTAATATCGTACCAACTTTCCCCTAGTTGATAATTAACAGAAGTCAAACGCCCTATATCAACCGGCCTGGGTAGCTGTTGATTTTGAGCTTGAGCTGCCGCGTAGCTCCTAGATATGTCTTCTTCAAACCAGGCGTCTATCTGGTCTTGGGGGACTTTAGTCCCTGGGGGGTATTTTTTTAATTCTTCTTCAGATAAAAAATGTCCGTATCCTGCTGCATATCCCTCCGCATCAGGATACACATCATCCCGAAATCCTTCTTCTTGCTTTACAAGGTCTTTGACCTCTTGGGGAACACTACTAGCCACACTATTATAGTCCTAGCTCTCTGGCTTGAGCGAGCGTTATCAAGTGCGTAATAACAGTCATGCCAAAGTCGTCTCTAATACCTTCTGCCGAGAGATCTATCTCATTAGTATTGTTCACTATCGTATAGGCCTCGCTAGCTCTACGTGGGTCAGTTATAGGCTCGCCAGCTTTATCCCGGACCTCTACGTCAGCATTAAGCTCAAGTATTTCAGCGGCAGGATCGCGGTAGAACCAATCCATAATAAAGCCGGGCTTAGTTTTAGCGATGATTGCCTGCTTAATCAGCTGAGCTTGAACCCGCATCAGGCCATAGTAATCTTGCTTATTTTCTCTCAGACTAAGCGTTGGATCTCCTTCGACAACGATAGCAAGACGCCCCGCTTCTTGCTGAATCCTCCTACCCAGGCTTTGCATAAGTGGACTTGAAGAATCGAACCATGAGTTTTCTGCCTCAGAAATGTCGTCCATTAGATCGAGAGCTTTTTTATTAAATTCACTTCCGTTTGAAGAGTACTGGCCCGAGGCAAGTTCAGTTCTTGTTTTGTAGTTAAATTCCCGGCTGTTTTGAGTTAATCTATCTCTCTGAACCTGTGTCGCTTCTGCATTCTGACGTAAAGTCTCCTGAGCAAGGGTAAAATTACCTGTTTCAAGGTACACGGGTAATACATTTGAGTTAGTCAAAGCTTGATAAATCGGATGGTCTTTATCTACAGATGCCGCTAGAGCTACAGCGACAGCAGTTTTTACTGGTGGGGAGTATCTATAATGGTCCCCGCCCCTCGCACGCAGCACGTCAGCAAACCGTTGTTGGTCCTCTGCTGAAGGCTTCTTCGTTATCTTATTCACTTCTTCTATAAAAGCTGGTATATCTCTCTTCCGCAAGGCTTCTTCTGCAGCGGTTAAATTAGCTCCTGCCGTTAAGTTTTTTATTTTCGTATTGTCCTTGGGGTTCGAAGGGGGGCCATAAAGTTTATTAGTATCATTCATATAATCTAAAGCAAACTGATACGGATCCTCTTGGTACTGTTTATAGAGATCTGGTTTAGCCTCTAATACGTCCTGTAACTTCCCCATGGCCCTATCTTTCGGTATGCTACCTATGTTTTCAGCGCCTTTCAGATGCTCTGCATAAAATTTTCTAACCTTTTCATCATTCTCTAAATCTTGCACATTAGTAGATGATCCTGTTGCGGTTTTATGCTGCGTATATCTGTTCTCCAACTTATTGTGGGTTAATGCCATATACCTTAGTGCATTTTCTCTAAGAATCCTGGCCTCTAGCGCAGTAGCGTCGGCTCTGCCTTTCTTCCCCATCTGGCTCCACTCTTCCTCAGAAGCATTAAAAGGATACGGCCCTTGTTTTAGATACTTGGACCAAGGGCTATCCATCCATCTATCTCTGGCCACATCCGTCGTTAGGTGGCTAGGTGAGTACGGCGTACCGAACCCAAACAAGCTGGTGTTTAAGGACGTAACTATCTTATTTATCGCGTCACCAGTTTTCGGCGTGTACGGTACAAAAGATCGTATTTCTCCCGTACCCGAGTCCCTTGCGCCAGCCATAACGGGGTCGTCTGGAAAGTAGTCTGGGAACGCCCCAGCTCCGGGTGTTGCGAACTTTCGAGTTGCTTCACCTATAGCATCCGTTTCTGCTACGACTTCCGGGTCTACTACGGTTTGATCCTCACCGCTGCTCTTTCTAAGACGCTCATACTTCTCATAGGCGTCCGCAAAAAGCCCTCTTCTAACATCAGTAGGAGTCCCAGAGTTATTTAGGGTTTCAAAAACATTGCCGGAAAGTAGCCCAAAGTTCATTTCTGCACGACCGCGTTCTCCTACATTCATGCGGTGATCTGAATCAATTTGGTCTATAAAATCCATAGGGAGGCCACCAATACGTGCGCTGTCTACTGCCTCCTCCCCCCCTTCAGCGTAAATATCCCGCAGCTTCCTACCTTTATAATCAGCATCTGCAGAATAAATCCTAACCCTACCCTCTTCGTCCTGCTCAACCGTCCTGACAGATGGGAGTAACGAAAGTCGTTCCGTGCCCTCTTTTTGATCAGCCACGAAGTCAACCTCCGAATCCATACCTAAAAACTTATTTGACCCTAGGTAAGTAGGCGCTAGGTTAGTATCGTTTAAATAATCAACGAATGCGTTTTTCCCTTGTATTTTGAATATGTCACTAGGAGTAATAGAGTCTACCCCTGCTCCTGTATTAAGCCTATACTCAAGGTCTTTTTTATACTTGTCCCAGGCTGTTTGATCTTTGTTAAAAAACGCAGGGATGGCTGTGTCGGGGTGTGTTAATACTTTAAAAGCTTTAACTCTGGCTGCAGTACCACGCGCATAAATATCCCTAGACTGCCGTTGTTGATTCTCTTGGGCAAACTTTACCTTAGCTAGATCCTGCCTATCTGGAGTTATACCCTCGTATACCGATGCTAAATTATCTAAAAGTCCCATATACTTACCTATATAAGAAACGCCGCCGCTAATGCCGTTGACCCTATTGTGCCTATCATGTTGTAAGTCTGCGCTTTACTCTGTGCTTTAGCACTTGTGTAGGCAGCTCTACGTGCTGCAGCATTCTCCGCTGCCGTACCTAAATTGGAGAGAGAACTTCGATTGATACCCTGCCCAATATTAATTAAATCCCCAAGTAAACTTTGATTAGCATCGCGTTGCGCCAAACGGGCATTATTCACAGCCCCCGTGTAATTTAGTTGCCCGCCCCGCTGCAATGCTCTATTAGCTTCGATCCTTTCAACTCGCGTTCGATCAAGGCCGACCCTACTAGCATTCCTTCTGTCTATTTCCCTAGCGATTTTGTTTTGTTGGCGAGCACCCCGCGCTGCATCTCTAATTAAAGCTTTACTATTTCTAGTTCCTAGTAAGGACTTCTCAAAGTCGCGGAAGTTACGTACGTACCGCTCATATTGCCCTTTAGCAATACTCGCCATGGTTGCATCAGGATCAGTTACCGTAGGAAGATTGGCCGCGGAGTAGTTTGTCCCTGCCTGTGCATTGTCACGATAGAACTCACTAAGTGCTTGCCTTCTCTCCTCAGGGTCACTGCTCGTTAAGCCAGGGTAATTCGCGTAAGCTGCTGCGTTTAACATGTGGTATGACCTCTTATCCTGTCGAGTCGGTAGTATTTTTAGGTTTAGCAATCGTGCTATATAAGGGATTAAAAGGTCTGGAACTCCCAAAAGGACCCCACCGCTTATACCCAACATCACCCGTAGCTGGATCTATGCTCAGGCTGGCACTTTGGGCCGTAAAAACATTGCCCGTATCTCGGTAGTTTTTGAGTCCTTGCGAAGCTAGAGACATACCAGCTTTAAACGCAGTGTCCCTCTTAGCCAAACGAAGATCCTGCTTAGCTCTTGCTTCGGCTAACCCTTTGGACCGCTCAAGCCTAGAAACCTGGGATAAAGCCTGTGTTGCGTCTGCCGACTGTCCACTGGCAACGCCTAAAACCTCCGTCTGCCGTTTTATTTGCTCGCGTTTCGCTGCGACATTCGCACTTAGTAGCTGCTCTGTAGCCCCCCTGGCTAAATTAGCAGCCATGTCTATATCAGAAGCTACGCTATAACCTGCTGCCCCACCTTCAGGAGAAAGGGCTTGCATAGTGTCTGCCTGCGCTCGACCTGCAAAAAGCGGACTCAGATCTTCCTTAGATCTATCCCGCATTTCGATTAAAAGCGGGTCATAAGTCTTTTCAAAGTGCCGTGCGTCCGCAAGTGCTATAGCGGCTTGCATCTTTTCAGTTTGAGACGGCTCATAGTCTTTTTCTTTAGGTTTCCCCGCCATCAGGCACCCTCCTTGTATATACTCTAGTATCTAAATTCCACCCATTGCGAAGGGCATAAGCCTCCATTTTAGGAAGAGTAGATCGCATTTCAATAAATTTACATTCTAAGGTCTGTGCAATTTCTTCAAACCACTCCACATGCTCTATCCAGCTGTTTGTACTTTTAATGTACGTATAGGCAAGCCAGATAAGTAGAGTTCTATCTTTTGTAAACTCATCGGTTTCTGTAGTTAACACAAGGAACCCGGCAGGAGAAGTAAGGAGTGTCGCCCTGCCATTAACACATTCGCTATACACATCCTCGGGCAGAAACGTAAGATGGGGGCTATCCGCTAGTATTTTTTCTAGGCCAGGCTTAACCCGATCCCATTCCACGCGGATGTCCGCCACCTTCGGGCTCACAAATTTTTTCTCTTTATGCTCCTTTAAAGAAACCACGCGCTCTCCCATTTAATAATCTACCTCTTTACCGTATTGCCTATACCGGTTGCGGCGGTTCATCCCTACCCCTCTGTACTGCACTGAACGCTTAACGCCTAAATCGCCACTACGCGCACGAAGCTCAGCTGCGGCTACTTGTTCATTAAATAACCCCAGGTAATCGCCCGCAGCCGCGGGATCACTCCAGTCGCGAGCGGGGATTCGTAGTAATCGATACAACGTCCCAAAAAGAATCCCGTCCCTGTAATCGTTAGAGAACGCAGTACTAATGTTGTTAGATGTACGCGTAGGTTTTAACGCGACAGATAACTGAATACCGTTAGTTATCTTGGAATTTGGAACTGGTACAACCCAAAAAGTATCTGCGGTCTTTTGTAAGTAAACCTGGGGTTTAGTAGAACGATCACGCCAATCTGGATAATTAAGCTCTAGACTACGGGGGCTAATAGGATCCAGGTCTTCTCCATCGTAAATCATCCATAGAATTCTATGAACAGATGTACCAGCCGGTTGGTCAAATTCATACTCGTAAGTCCCAGATACAGACGTAATAGGATCTAAATCCTGAACATACGCCCTAGATTTTTCGCAGAATTCAATAGTGGCAGCACGTAAATTCGACTGCACTACAGGGTCTGGACACCCCGGTACGTAAGGTAATATTTCTTTTATAAGTGATTCATAGGATGCCATTTCTTACCCCCGCTTAACCTACAACCTGCTGTGGGGCAACTGGCACTACATTACTAGCCGTAGTTTGGTTAGGGCTCAAACCAAATTGTACTTGCCCTCCAGCTCCCAAACTACTGCTAAACAGTTGGAGATGAGTACCCGCCCGTGTCGAATTACCAGCAAACTCAGCATCTTTCAGATAACACCTAAACAAAGTGTAATCGATTAAAGCATTCGCAAAAATATCATCTAGGTAAATAGTAGAACTCGTAGCAGACAAGTCTGTTGGACTTCTAGCTGTAACAATCTCTACATACGCATTCCCTGAAACACCGGGATAAACGTAATACTTGCGGGGGTCATTTTCATCAAACACATAGTTTTTAGGGATTGTGCCATGTGCTGCATCACCCGTTACCGTTGGGTCATGCCAGTCAGGCTCTTGGGCGTCCAAAATATCTACGTCCACAAGCCTAATAGCCCGTCCGCCTGTTGCACTACCCCCGGTAGCAGACATATTACGAACTACTTTTATAAGCCGTAGGGCCACATCCGGTATAGTTTGTTCTGTACCAGCGACCAATTGCACATTAGAGTGGTCCGCTGCGGATTCGGGTCGTAGATTTACAACTTCTCTTTGTGCATCATTAATGTACCGTAACAGCTCTGCTTCAGACCAACGGACACTTGTTGTATCCTGAAGGATATCTTGTATACGGGATATTAAATTAGCACCCGTTAATGTACCCATCGTTCACCTCATTTGTTATTCAGCTTCTGCCCTATCTACCTGCGACTCCTCACTCTCTGGGGTATTAGAATCGTCAGCGGCCTCCTTTTTCGCAGACCTACCACGTTTTTTAGGGGCAGGAGCTTCTTTGGCCTCAACGGCACCTTGCTGCAGAGCTTGATACCCTAAATCATCGCCTACCTCACGTTCTTCCCCTGCCTTCAAAAAGATAGCAGCCCCCCAAGTTGTGCTCACATGCAGATCTGTATCTGATTTAATTTTCACTTTCTTCTCCTAAAAAAGATCATTAAGGAGAAACGGATAGCCCCGAAGGGCTACCCGCCTCCAGAGCTCTTAGTAAGCGACGTCCAGCCTTACGATGCCGAAGTCCTCAACAGCGCCATTATGGTCACTATTGTATTTCGGTTTCCTAAAGCCAAAAATCTTACCAATGGAGATACCGTTCTGGTTTCCATAGTCGAAGGAGTCTTCGACAATTTCAGGGAGCCCGATATCCGCCATAGCAAGGCCTTGTGCGCCAACAAACAAGCAAGCAGAGCCGTTAATATCGGCGTTTGCCCCCCATTTGTATCCATTAGACCCAGCATTGCCTGATGCGCCGGAAGTAGCTCCGGACGTATTAAACACATGCCTGAACTCATGGACCATGACACCATCAACCATCAAGCTTGAAGAACCGGAGAACAATTCGTTGTTCGGTCCACGAACCCCAGCATTCCGGACGTTAGCCAGGAAATCGGAGTCAAGTTTAAGGTCAGCCATCACTTGCGGCGTAATAAACAAGTGGAACACTTCTTCATTGCCCGTCGCCCGAATACCTCGGATGTAATTATCCTTGGCATAAGCTTTCAGGGCCACAATGGTCTCGTACTTGATAGTGTCGGCAGCTACAACAGCTGTAACGTCGCCAGCAACTAAACCGCTGGTTGCATCCCAACGTCGGTGCCGGTTGGTTGTGGGAGCAGTAACATCACTCGAGAACGCCAGATCACTGAGATTTTGTCCTGTGCTCAGGGTGCTTCTCAGTGCGCCGTTGTTCTTAACCGCATACGAGATACCTGACATGGTTAGGAAACCCAACTGGTCAATACGATCCGCCATTGCATACGCAAGTGCGTCTCGTGAGTGCTCGCGGAAGTTAACAACCGACTTCTGATCCGCAAGTCGTCCCGCAAGACGGTTTGCAAATCGTAGCTGGTCGAGTTGAACAACGATATCGTATGCGCGCAACGCCTCTTCATTCCCTTCGAGGGTGTTGTCACCAACGATACCGTCTCCAGTCATATCGGCCAGAAGCGTAATTACCGCTCGTGCGCCTTTTTCAGACTGTGTGAGTTCAGAGATTCTCTGAACCATAGCGTTGGGGCCACTGCCCGCAAACTGGTTAATGAAAGACATGTTTCGAGCAACACGCCAGAAATCACGCGACCAGATCGTAAGTTGTTCACTAGTCAGCGCGGCAAAATTTGAATTCGCCATAAGTATGTACCTCAATAGTCAAAGTATATTAAATAACCGACTTTTGGGGCGATTTATACCCGTATACCCTTTATCGTTGGGGCTACGACATCGTATGTTTTACGAGTACGACCTCGGTCAGATTAACGCCGTGACGGGCGAAAACGTAATTTAACCTGAACGACCAGGGTTAGATATCGTTCTAACGGACGGAAATTAATTAACATCCTACCACAGCTTTACCCAAAGTCACCCCTCAATCTGCGTAATGTCTCTTCGGGGAGTGCGCTGAACTCATCATCCGACAGGGTATTAACGTTTGTAGCAGTCACACCGCGCTTAGAAGTCCCTTCCCCTTTCATCGTGGGCGGCTGAGATTTCGAAGCAGCTAACTTTTTCTGGACTGTGGTTGTCTGCCGCTTTTTAGCTATATCTTTATTTTGCTGTGTCTTTACAGTTGCTACCTCGGCCTCGCCTCGAAGTAACTCAGGGTGTTTAGCCGCCAAAGTATATTCCGTAGCTCGGGCCAAAGAATCAGCGGGCTCATACCCTTGTATGATAAAAGCGTCCCGTAGTTCAGCGACTTCTTTAGTCAGCTCCTCGTTAAACGAAGCACTTTCCTCGTTAAAGATATCAAATGTATTTGCAATTTCGGCAGCTTTGTTTTGTAGCTCTTGGGTTGCCCTGTCCTGTTGTACAGTCTGACCCATTTGCTGCTTCATCTCGAACATAAGCTGTTCTTTTTCCGCGGAACGTATTTCATTACGTAACTTAGTAGCTTCTTCCGTAGCCCCGTCTAAAACTAACTGCTGATACTGCTGTTCTTTTGTATCAAAGTCATAAACAGGAGCTTCGGCTGCTGCTTCCGCTTCCTTCTGCTGGATCTCATCGATCTGCTTCTGCATTTTTTTGTTCTTAGCCAAAACTTCATCGAGTCGTGACTTAGGCACCATAGGTGCTTTAGGGGGCTCAGGTTCTTGGACCTCTGCGACCTCCTCTTCAGCGACATCCGCAGTCTCTTGTACTGCGTCTGCATCAACTGCTTCTACTTCTGTTTCTGCTGTTGTGTCTGTTTCTGTTTCTGCAACGGCTGTTTCTGTTTCTGTTTCTGTTTCGGCTTCTGTATCTGCAACGGCTGCTTCTGCCTCAACTTCTTCTGAAACTGCAGCCTCGCTTGTATCCTCGCTAACCGATTCATCCGGTGCTTCCTCAACTACTGCGGCCTCAGCCGTTTCTTCTATTACTTCCTGTTCAGCAGGGAACGTGACTTCTTCTTCCGGAGGGACCGGAGCATCAAAGTTAAGATCCACTTGGAACGGTTGTACTTCTTCTGCTGACGCAGCATCTGCCCCAGGCATACCCTTAAACTCTATATCCATCTTTTGTTGATTTGCTTCAGCCATCTCTACCACCTCCTGTAGGTTTCATTGCGGCAACGGCAATCTTTGACGCCGCCTGTGTCTCACTTTGCCCTGTCCTAACTTGGTTTGTCATCTGGGATAGCCGTTCGCGTAGCGCCAGCTCTTCCCGTTTAATTTCGACCTTACTCTGCATCTCTGCAATCTTGAGTTGTGGATCGATCTCAGCAGTCTCCTGTGCTTTGGCCTGATTAAGCATAGCTTCAGACTGCAACCTCTGCACCTCAGCCTCCATCTGCGCCAACTCAAGCTGCACTTTTTTGATCTCTGCTTCGGCCTGGAACTGCATAATCTGTGCTTGCTCTTCGGACGGGGGTTCTGTCCCCTGCATCCCGCGTATTCTCTGAGCAATCTCGCCCTTGCGCTGCAAATGCGAGTACTCAACGATCAAATCATCGGGTATGGGCACACCCACTTGACGCAACTGTATCGCTTCTGCGAACTGCATTTCCTCGAATGTATCTCGAGACGGAGCCGTACCAATCACCACATCGTACTCTCCAAGAGTTAAATCATTGATGATCATCCCCTCGGGTGTAATCTCGTTGAGCTTCACTGGTACGCGCTGCTTCAACGGGTCCAGCTCATCCGTAATTTGAATCAGACGCTCCTCGGTATAGTACGCTTGTACTAGGTTCAACACTTTTTCTGCTAGGTACTGTCGAGTTTTCGTCAAGTTATCCAAAGGAACCTGAATCATCAGAGCTCCGCGATTCTGTTTCGCCTGTATAGCAACTCCCGACACTTCTGGGCTATCTGTACCGAGCATGGCGTCACTAATACCGCTAATCTGCTTAATATTAAGTGCCGCTTTTTGACTAATACGATCTAAACCAGAAGGAATCTGGTTCGGTGGTATCTTCGCGGGAGGATTAGAGCCTCTATTAAACTCCAACACCAGCCCTGTTTCGGCTCCGTGCTCCTCAAGATCGTCCGCGGTCATACCATTTAAGGAACCAGTCTCCACTATCCAACCACTATTGGCCGTAGTGTTTACAATATGTAGCTCCTGGGAAGAGATCTTGTTCAACTGTTCTTGCGGAGAGATAAGGTTCCGTACCATGCCAAACGGACGCCCGCGTCTCCAATAAGGAAAGTAGGGAATTAAAGTAAAACTATCATACGGAGACCACTCATCGTGCAAAACAATTAGGTCTGCGGTAGTTGTCCACCGTACCTTACGAACTCTTTTAGTAAGGATCTCTAAACCAAACTCGTCCGCAAACTGTTCGCGCTTACGTTTACTCCAGTTGTACGGAACTTCGCGCATGTCGCCTGTAACGGAATCGACATAGAACATACATTCTTTGAGCCGGTAGTATTGACGTTCGATAACCCGCACGGATCGTAACGATCTATTTTCTTCCGGGTTAGTTGTGTTCCCCTGGTTGTACTCTACAGATGCAGAAGCATCCCCATAGCGTTGTTCTTCAAACTCTACGGAGTCCGACCCAAGGACCGAACCTTCTTCGACCGTGACTCGTAGCTTATCGGCCTTGTCCTGACCATACTGCTCTTCGATCTCGTCTAACGACATCCACCGTGTTTCAAAGACCTCGTTCCACGTTTTCGGGTCATATTCTTTTGCATCAGGATCAATCAACACGTCCAACGGGTCTTTAGGCGTAATCCGCACTTCACCTTGGATATGGTCATCAAAATCTATACGTACATCGAACCACCCGCGGTCTTGTATCAAACCATCAGAAAAAACTTGCGACTCTATCCAGTCCAGCTTATTGTTATCTGAGATCTGCAAGAACAACTTCGACAATACATCAGCAATGTCTAGCTGCCCACGGCCACGAGGTTTAAAGTTGACGTCCATCCTCCGCATCGTCTGCTCGCCAAGAACAGAATTAATAGTAGGAAGGATTGTATTGATCGTAAGAGCCGGACGCCCCTGATCGTCTAAGGCGGACAAATCAGCTGGGTCCCACTGGTTGCCCCGATAATAAGCATCGCATTGTTTTGCGATCTCTATGTAATCGGTATGTCCGTTATCCCTAGCCCGCGCATAACTGTTCCACTGCTGCTTAGCTAAGGCATGTTGCTCTACATCAGAGAGCTTTTTCTCTTCTTTTTCGTAGGCCATTATGCACTCATCGCTGTTTTTCTAGTGTCACCTTTAGCAATATTGTTCAACTTATCTCTCCAGGAAGGACTATGTTGAATTGGCTCAAAGTAAGTAGCAAATTCAGTCATCATAAGCCCGATCCACGCCAACGCGTCAACCTGGTCGTCATGCACACCGTTAGGGAAACGTAAAAGTTCCGCAACTAACGGCCCCACCCAAAGTGGGTCTCTCGGAATGGACACCATCCCCTGTTGCATTCTACCCTGAATCGCACGTGCTCGCGCCTCCTTATCTCGCCTCCCCGGCTTTAAGTCACGAAAATATGCCTCGTGTAGTTTCCGTTCCCTTACCCTCTTCTGCAAGAACGGGCCAAGGGCCATCTCAATATGGCTCTTCTCAATACCGACCACGCCGGGTCGCCAAGTTTCATATAGATCTAAAATTTGCTCTACAAGTTCGAAGCCATCCCAGCGTCCGCGTACACAGTCTACCACAAACAATTGATCGTACTCATCAACACCTACAACAACACCTACAGAGTAGTCATTACGTTCACGTTGTCCAATAGCTAAGTCCCACGCGCAGTAGTACTTAAGCTTGTGGTAGTCCAGATCCGCTTCATCAAAATATTGAATCATGTCACGGTTGAAGTAGTCCCCTTCATCTGCAACCGGATTCTGTTGATATAGTGCGGACCAGTCTCGTGGCCCTATCGCACGTCGAATCTTATCCAGAGAGTCCAGACTATAGCGTTCTGGATGCAGGGCTTCTCCTTCCGACCGGTACTCTTCGTCTTCCTCCGCAACAGCGGGGTACTTAACTACTTCCCAGGCGTCTGCTCCTGTAGCAGCAGCCTGTAACAACCGCCCCGCAAGATCATCGTCGTGCCAGCGCGTCAAAATAACAAGTATGCCCCCACCGGGAGACAGCCTTGTATACGCGGTAGAGGTATACCAGTCCCAGACCGCATCACGATTATATTCGGACTCCGCGTCTTCTCTGTTCTTGACCGGATCATCGATAACAAGAACATGGGCACCTTTACCTGTAATACCACCACCAACACCGGCAGCTACGTAACCACCACCTTTGGTAGTGAGCCACGATTCAACCGACTGAGAGGTAGGGTCCAGAGTAGCCCCACTAAAAACGTTCTTGTAATTTGGTTCCCGTAGTTGATGTCGCACTTTACGTGAGAAGGACATCGCTAGAGATCCCGAGTACGAACAACTAATAAATTCATGCTCCGGGTTTCTTCCCAGATGCCACGCGGGGAACGCAACACTAGCCAAGGTCGATTTCCCATGCCGAGGTGGCATGAACAACATCAATCTAGGCGATTTACGGTTGTATACGTCTTCACTAAACTTTTCCAGCCGCTGACAAATGTCTTTGTGTACCCAACCCGCCTGATAGCTAGAGTCGAAACGTTCGACAAAAGGCAACATGTGTTTACGTGCAAGAGCGCGCCTGGCGAGTTCGCGTTGTGCAGCTTCTTCCTGTGAAAGTTTTTTCTTTTCCGCTTTCGTAGGAGGTGCGGATTCGGGCGGTTCTATTCGCTCTGCTTCTTCCGCTTTACAGTAGACACATACACCATCGTCCGCAGGGAACAATGTGTTCGGGTGAAGTGCTTTACACCGGGTGCATTCTGTTTTTTGGATAGAAGTATTCACTATCTTCTAGGCATCCTGCCTAATGTTTCTCCTGCGCGTCTAACTGGGGGCGGCGTCCTGCCCAAAGCTTTTTCAAAGTTCTCTAGCTCACGTCTAAACTTCGTACCAAACGGAAGTTTCTCACGGTCCCAACCCCTCATTGTACTAAGGTTCGCATTAGGCCCGCCCAACAAAAAACCGCCTACTACCTGGTCAAACCGACTTACATCCCACCACTGTTCAATAGGGCGTTCTTCTCTTTGGTCTTTAGGGATGTACCTCCCCTTTTCATCTGGAGCTTTACCTGTTACATAATCATACGACCTGCGCTTCCACTGTTGTACTGCAGGATCGTCGGCCGCTGCTTTCTGCAAACGGCTATGCCACTCAGGTGCGGTGTCTCTTAATCTATGCAACGACTCCCCGAGCTGCATATCTGAAACAAAATCCCCCGTACTGCCTTCCTTTCGTAGCCTAGCCTCATTCACATAAAACTCACTGCCTCTAGTTTCTCCATAGTGAGGATGGGCCTCATCCACAAACAATTTAACTTCCTTTTCCGGAGAAGCCCGAGTTACGCTCCTCATCACCTTTTCGAGCAAAGTCGGTGGGGGTGGTGGGGTAGATGAGGAGCGTGAACCAAGAACAGCGTTAGGCATAACGTGTGGGTTTCTTATTTTTTGGCCGTGTTGTTTTTTTAGCGACAACCTTCCCGTTCCGCCTGCTAGATTTTTTCTTAGGTGGTCTACCTACTTTGTTTCCATAAGTCCCTGGCCCATAAGGCATATGACTACTCTCCTATTTCGAGGTGACCTTTTCAGGGGTGAGTGTATACATTCCCCCTTTGCCCTGGGTTGTTTTTGCACGGTATACGTTGCGTTTTGCGTTTCGCGCCTGTGCTTGCTGGGTGTACTTAGACCCGTCAACAGGTTCACCCATGGCCCCCAGAGAAAGAACCTTCACGGCTTTTTTAACTTCACTCTCCATTTTTACGCCCCTTCGTCTGCTTTAGGTAGTAAATACTGATTATCGACCCCTGCTATCTTCAGAAGCTCGGAATCGGGAAGTTTTTCAAGTCGTTCTATTGAGTCTACGTTTATATTAATCTGAGTGCCACTCTCCGGAGCAAATAGACCGTGGAGCTTGCACAAAGAATCAACCACATTCTTCTCTTCGGTCGATGTTACTGACTTACGATGCGCCTCTAAGTACATAGACGTCGCTTGCTGCTTGTCAAACTTGATGCTCTCCCTAAATTCTTTCCGTAAATGGGCAAGAGCCTTTTGTATTGCAGGCTTTTTAAAGATTTTATAGACATGTTCTGCATCTGCGTACCCTGCGGCACGGCCGGCGGCCGCTTTTGTCATGCCGCGCAGGTGAAATAGGAGCAATCGCTCTTCTTGTACAGACAATTCATTAAGTTTGACGTCCATATACGGATAGTGGGACTGCAGTTCCGCACGGTCTACGTCAGAAAGCTCGACTTTTTCCAAGATTATGGCCTTATGTGGATGGTCTACGTACATGATGCCCGATTTTAGTAAATTTTGCATAGAAAAAATTACTAAATAAAATTTTTTTTAAAATATAGGAGACTATCGCTCGCGTAGGGTCCTACTATCACCCCAACGCACAACCCCTTCCCGATTCCGATAATTGGAACCTTGTTTTAAGTTTTTGACCCTTGGAACCTTGTCCGGTACCCCTCTACTACGACCAACCCAGCCCTTACTAACCATCGTCAACACACTGACAAGCTAACACGAGCAAGCTCGTGAGTAAGTCTCTTTATGAAATTAGTAGATAGTCTACTAATACATACAAGGAGATACATCATGTCTATCATCAACTACATCAAAGCAACTTGGTACAACGGACGCTATTGGAACTACCCAATCACATTCATCCTCGCAGAAATGATCCGCGGCATATTCGTCCAGGTCAACTCTCTTACTGAAATCTAATACAACCCGAGTCCTTACTACCACCATTACCAGGCTGAAAGGCCAACACGAGCAGAGCTCGTGAGTAAGTCTCTTTATGAAATTAGTAGAGATCATCTACTGATACACAACTGATACACAACATGAGGACATAACATGTCTACAAAAACGTACGCACTTAAAGTCAACCGTGGCTACTCAGCTAACGGCGAAACTAAGAACCGATGGGTTCAAATCGGCACGATGACAAAGAACAAGGGGGAAGGACATACCGTCCACCTCGACCTTCTACCACTCGTCGACCCTACAACCGGCAGACCTGAGAAGTTTCAGGTTTACAAAATCGAACCAAAACAACAAGCAGCTACTATCACGGAGGCAGCTAATGAAGCCATCTAAACTCAAGACTCACATCACCAACGCCACTGACATGTCGTTCACGGACATCGTCAAAGGCACGGCCGCACTAACCGGCAACACAATCAGCCTAGGTTTCAAAGCCTTAGGCGCAACAGTCTACGTTGCAAACAAAGCGGTAAACGCTGGACTCAGCGTAGGGCAATCCGCTTACAACGAGGTGAAAGAAGGCTATACGCAAACGGATGACATACTATCATCAAAACAGAAGCCTCAAGCGACTCGTAAGTCAGAGCCAACCAAGGCACCGACTCCAGAGCAAATGGAATTCGAGTTCTACAAGGACCTCTAACCAACTACCGATGTCATCCTTGAGACTAACTAAAGTCAAGGAAGGTGGTAACTGAAAGCCCACGAAGGGATGAAAAGCCCTTCAATCCTTTAACTACTATCACACGGAGCTAATATGAAGCACTTCTTCTTCACAGCACTACACATCATCGTCTTACTGACTTCAGCCATCTGGACTCGTAACTACCTCGGAGATGTATACATCGCCGCCAACGGTTACGACCTCGATGTAACAATAACTCTCTTCTACGCTATAACAGGATGTATATCGTCTATCGTTTTCGCCATCTCCTGTTACCTCTTACTACTATCATCACCCGCTAAAGAAGCACAAGCACGCAGGCGTAACCGATGAGATACGTCTCGATTGTACTCTTCAACCTCTTTACCATCACAGTAATCCTACCATTAGTGGCCTACCACTGGTTTTACCTCGTAGCACTACTGACCTGGAAGTTTATAACCTCCAAGGAGTAGCCAACCAAGGGTGGAGAGCTTCGGCTCTTCGCCCTTTTTTTATGCTCCGGGAATAAGGAACTCGCATTCGCTCGTGATTATTAAGCTCGTCGCGCTTCACGCTCCTCGCTCGACCGCCGCCAGGCCCATCAACATGTGCCACTACTATCATAGTGTGCTGCTGGGCAGTCACCTATGTACTATCATCGTCGAAGACGATGTGAATGGCCGAAGGACGAAGGTCCTTGTCTGCGTAGCAGAGATGCAGTCTCAACTGTACCGGCTGTACCACGTGTGTACCACGTAAAAAACGGAGTGCTGGTACAGGCTTAGACTGCACCACAAAAGGCTTTTCGGCTTTTTTCGGCCATTTGTACCGGCTGTACCAGATAAATTCATTTCTTAAAAAAGAGCCGACCGTGGACCATAGACAATTGAAAACTGTAACTCATTTTTTTATCAAGTACTGGTACAGTTCTTTGTATATTCTTTAAATATCAGTAGCTTACCGTGTACCACTACTTTTTCGAGCTGGTACACCGTTTCTAAAACCATATCTGATTCAACTACTTACCGTGTACCACTACTTTCAAAGTTCTGGTACAGGCTGGTACAGGTTAACCGTGTTTCAAGGACTTACGAACTAATGCTCACTAACAACGGTTAAATCTACCGTTCAAAACGACCCCAAAACAGCCCTAAAAAGGCCAAAAAGCTCGGTAAACGGGCGGCAAACCGACCAAAACAACGGAAAAAGGCGCACGAGCGAAGCTCGTGAGTAAGTCTTTTTATGAAATTACTTGGATTTCCCTCGTAATAATCACCTAATCCTTCAATTGAGGACCTTATTATGGCTAATTCAGCAGATGATTTATTTGACCCCGCAGACATGGAGACTGTAGAACCGCTCCCCCCGGAGCACACTGACGAGTCCGCTCATAGACCCGATACCAACGGTGACCCTGAAGGCTCAGAAGTTCGAGCGACC
>VTLG01009255.1_pt1 | contig 58526 bp, 83 predicted proteins | sample 4694571 | NCBI WGS metagenome assembly VTLG01 (sample SAMN12604809, study PRJNA352737) | marine metagenome | biome: ENVO:00000447; feature: ENVO:00000209|ENVO:00000569|ENVO:01000036; material: ENVO:00002151; isolation source: viral sequences binned using virsorter ...
AGTCTTGCGTCTCTGTGCTTGAGGGCTTGTAGATTCCTGGATGAAGCTAGGATAATTCCTTAAGTATTCATCATGAATTTTATTAATGAAGTTTATATTGTATTTCATTTATATCTTTATTCCAGCATGCCCGGCAGCTGCCGCACTGATTACCCTGTTTGGGCGCCGGGCATATGTGACCAGGCCGCGCCTTAGTAACTACGGTTGACCAATGGGACCAGGCTTTGCCGGGCTTGGTGTCGTTTTTTGCATTCGATAATCTTATTATTAAATTTTTAGGAATAGTAGAACCCGGAAGCGGTAAAAATTGACGTTCTTGAGTGGGCAGCCAGTGTTGTGTATCAGGTGTTAAATCACACACTTGAAAAATTTTTTTAAGATGGTCCACGCTCTGAAGATCTCCTGAGTCATGCCACCTAAAAAATTTTTTTCCTTTAACTAGTACAGCCATGGCCTCGATCCATTGCGGGTGTGTAATTGATTCCAGGCGCCTGGTTAAGGCGTCCTTAACGTTTGGAAAATTGTATCGACCTTTAAATGCATAACACTTATAACACGGCGTCCCGGGAATCTCGCGCAATTTTGCGCCTGTAATACAAGCGCGGGCCGGCAGGTTATAAGATCCCTCCGGCATTTTACCGGGAGCACTTAGGCCCCCGGTTATTTTGTTAGCTTCTTTTTTTAGCATAGATCCTAGAATATCCTAGATTTTAGAGCTTGTCAAGCTTGAAGGCTTGGACCCTGATTCTTTATGGGAGGGCCCACCCGCTTGAGAGCTTGAAGACTTATTTCTTTTTTTGTTTTTTTTTATTGGCTGAGCGCGCCTGGCGGCGCGCTCAGCGTGTAATTGTGCGAATGTTTTATTAATCAAGTAGCACCATATATTGTTTTGGAAAGTTGCGGCTGAACCAGTCGCAGCCCTTCCGGACTTTGTCATAGTCTTTTAATGACTCAGATCCTATAATGACATCATAAACAGCTGCGGCGTATCCAGGCACTGTTGCCTTCTCTCCACCGAATCTATTTTCAATGACTACGTCCTTATCTCCATCTAAAGTATAATTTGCATCCTCAAATGGGACTTTAACTTTTTTGCCTTTGTATATTATTGTTTTCATAATCTTATAATATCCCAGGTTCCTGCAGCCTGTCAATTAAAAAAATTTTTATTTTATCGGGGAGGGCCCACCCGCTTGAGACCTTATTGATATTTTTATTTTTTTTTAGAAGGCGGTAGGACTTACAGAGCAACCATGCCCACCACGATCAGCTAGTCTGTTTATAGTCCCGAAAGCCATAGGACTGGTTAAGCTTTCTAAATAGACTTTTATAGTGCAAGCACATTTATTACGCTATTCCATACTAACTTGACCCCAGATCACTTCTTAAAGTATTCCGTGACATCCGGCCTTATGATCCGAACCATAAAGCATGGTCTCCGGGTTCCTGAAGTGATCAGGGCTCAAGTTTAATTAAACCAATATAATATTGCTAAAAAAGCAAGTCCTAAAATTGGATAGAACCAAATACTATCTATCAGCATTTTAAATATATCCTTTCCGCTTTTTCCATAAATTATCATGGGCATATCTTACAATATCCTATATACATGTCAAATAAATAATTTTAACTACGCTCTTTATGGGAGGGCCCACCCTAGAAAAAATGGGGCTTGACACCTTATTTTAAATCCTATAATATCCTAGATAGAAAGCGAGGACACATGGCAAAAACAATGGCAAACTATCAACGAGATCATTTTAAACAAAAAGTAAGACGTCATTTTGATCCGTTAATAGAAGAGCAAGAACTGTTGGTCAAACAGTATAGAACGGAGGCAACTAAAAAGATTGTGGGTAAGTTAGCGAAAAAAATGGGTGCTGATAAAATACTTACAGCTTTTAGAAATGCTGAAAATCAAATGAAGAAAGCAAGGGAAGACGCTAAGACTTTCTTTGTTAAGAAAGCCAAGACCGAAAATCAAAAAGAAAAACTTTCTTATACTTTTACAAGGGATAATGAAGAGAAAATATCTCTTGGAGATTGTGAAGAGCAATTGAGAGAGTGGGCTAAAGAACTGGTTGATCGTGAAATAAGACGTAGACCGGAAGGCAAGATGTTAAAACAACTTGAAGATATAAAAACAAAAGCCATAGATACTGTAATGGAAAGTGGCTCAAGTGATACTTTAGTTAAAGCACTTGATCTATGTACTAGAAAAATAGGTATTGCATGGGTTGTTGATACTTCAAACATCAAACAAATCAATCAATAATTCATTTGACATGGACATGGGATAATATATAATTATCCCATGTTTAACAATGAAAGGATAATAACATGAAAGAATACGATCATGCAGATCACATGGCGGTTATGTCGGAACTTCTTGTCTTGTATCAATTAAAAAATGAAACACAAGATAAGATAAATGTAGCCAATGCAAAACTAGATGAGATAAAAGAACTGCAAAAAAAGAAAGAGGACACAGATGAAGTCCCTTTCTAAAGCAATCTTTTATATTAAATACTATGCTAAAAAACATAACAAGATCATTGAACGTCAAGCAACGCTTAATGATGATTGTTATGAAGGCGTGCATAAAGTGTTTGGCTATCCATACAAAAAATACTTTGATTTGGAAGCTGATGGGATTAGATGTGCATCTAAAAAATGGGAGATTAATAACGTAAGAACTTTATAGAATAACTTATCTCCATAAGTTAAACAGGCAAGGCGGAGCAATCCGCCTTGTTTAATCGTGTCAAGTAAAATCGTGTCAATCACTTAATAAGTGAACACGTATAGGTTGTATCGCTGAAACTTTTTCTGGGAGGGCCCACCCCTATTAAAGTTATCTGGGAGGGCCCACCCCTACACAACACCCCCCACCCCTTTGGCGCCCGGTCCCGGGCGGGACCGGGCCCGGAATTTATTTTCCCTAACTATTGACTTTGAAATTGTTATCCCTCATAATCCCAGGTATGTTTAACAATAATGAAAGGGATAAGATGATTAATACAGCTGCAACACAAAAGAATATTAAGGACATTGTAAAAGCAATTGGTACAATAACTAATACAATGTCTAAGGTTATCTTGAATAATAGAAAGGAGATCGAGTCATTAAAAGCAAGAGTAAAAGAACTAGAGAATAACGAAGAGACACTTGCGCAGTGGATGAGAAAATAATATAGATCATCCCTAACCCCGGCCCCTGTTACAGGGGCCATCGGGGCGGGCCCACCCTGGATCGATAGAGGTACCAGGTTCGGGGACGCATAGAATGATATTGGGAGGGCCCACCCCCCTAAAACAAAAAAAAGGGGTCCCAACTTTACCCTTTATTGCTTAATTCAGACACTCATGGTAATACTTTTATAAACGATGATTCCTATAACCGACGACATAAATTTTATAAAAAAATTACCATTAGACGAGCAAAAAGAATATTTAAAAGCGTATCTCAAAGCTGATCAACTAAAACTCAAAAGCAAATGTACTGCAGATTTTTTGGAATTTATTCAATTTATCTGGCCTGAGTTTATAGGTGGTTATCATCATAAAATTATTGCTGAAAAATTTAACAAGATCGCTTCTGGTGAAAATAAAAGATTAATCGTGAATATGCCACCACGGCATACAAAATCAGAATTTGCATCAAACTATCTACCCGCTTGGATGATTGGAAAGAATCCAAAATTAAAAATTATTCAAGCTACTCACACAGCGGAATTAGCAGTACGGTTTGGAAGAAAAGCCAAGCACGTTATTGATTCCCCTGAATATCAGGAAATTTTTGAAACTTCGCTGCAAGAAGACTCAAAGGCAGCGGGTCGCTGGGAAACAGCGCAAGGAGGTGAGTACTTTGCAGTAGGGGTAGGAGGTGCCATGACAGGAAGAGGAGCTGACCTTTTGATCATTGATGATCCCCATAAAGAAAAGGATCTATTAGGCAAAGACTCCTTCGAAAAAGCCTACGAGTGGTATACCTCCGGACCCCGTCAACGTTTACAACCAGGCGGCCGAATCGTTTTAGTTATGACCCGTTGGTCAACGAACGATCTTACCGGTCAATTGCTCAAGTCTCAGGGAGATGTCAAAGGAGATCAATGGGACGTTGTAGAATTTCCAGCTATTTTACCTAACGGAAAACCTGTATGGCCTGAATATTGGAATCGTGAAGAATTAGAAACAGTTAAAGCTTCTATTAGCATTGGAAAATGGAATGCTCAGTATATGCAAACGCCAACTGCTGAAGAAGGAGCCATTATTAAAAGAGAATGGTGGCAAGATTGGCCCCACGATAAGCCTCCTCGATTAAAATTTATTATTCAATCTTATGACACTGCTTTTTTAAAAAAAGAAACGGCGGATTATTCTGCTATTACCACTTGGGGGGTTTTTGATAAAGAAGGAGATGGTCAACATGTTATTCTACTTGATGCTTTTAAAGGTCGATATGAATTCCCTGAACTTCGACGCCTGGCTCATCAAGAATACTTGGACTGGAATCCTGATATTGTTATCATCGAGGCCAAGGCATCAGGGATCCCTTTGATTCACGAGCTTCGTCAAAAAGATATTCCCGTTCAAGACTATACACCGTCCCGAGGAAATGATAAGCATGTAAGAATGAATTCGATTGCTCATCTTTTTGAGCAGGGAAGAGTGTGGGCTCCAAAACATAAAGTTTTTGCCCAAGAAGTAATTGAAGAATGTGCAGCTTTTCCGCATGGTGATAATGATGACTATGTGGATTCTATGACTCAGGCGGTTATGCGTTTAAGAAAAGGATATTTCATAACGCACCCTGAAGATTATAAGGACGAAAAAATTGAGAGGAGTAATTTAAGTTATTATGGCTAGTTTATTTACACTTAGATCTTTGATGGCTCTGGCAACTAAAATTGGAGCGAACCCAAATAAATTTATGGGAACGAAAAATAATATTAGTTTTTTAGGAAAAGGACCCACTAAGAATCCCTTGTTCCAGAACTATTTACCCGGATTAGAAAAAGCCTCAATGCCGGACGTCATTTATACTTCCTTATTCAAAGGTGGTCCGGGGTCACTTATTAAAGCCACCGAAGATGCCATGAGTTATGCAAGTGCCGGCAAACTGAATAGTATTCAAACCCAAATTTTAGGCAAGAACATGTTAAACCTTGATAAGATTATAAATCCAACCTTAGCAACCGTTACGAAGCTACCGACTCAGGGCTCAGGGATCATGGGTGCAAAAAAAACAACCGCTCCAACCGGCTTCATGGGTTGGACACCTAGAGTAGTTCCCAAAAAAGTAAATATTCCTGCCTCAAAACTTAATCATCAAATGATTGCTAAGCAGTACAATATTGATGTGGAACTCATTAAAGGTAAAGATTGGACTGAAGTTTTAGAAGTTATAAAAAACTTAGGACTTAAACATGGCGGTCTAGCAAGTATGACTCCGAGAAGAGGACGCGTTACGCATCCAGGGGGTTATGCAGGATACAGAACGGCAACGACTGACGATTATAAAAATTTATTTCGTAATAAAGGAAGCACCGAAGATTTTAGGAACTTATATAAACAGGGAATTAAAGATATTGAAGAAGAACTTTTAACCAACGAGTTAATAAGAATACTTGGAGGCGGAATTGCTGATTATAAACATGGCGGTTTGGCAAGGATAATGGAGGTATAATGATTAAAAAACCACCCCTTATGCCTTTAGTAAAACAATTCAGAAATGATGATCCAACCACTTATTTAACGGATGAGAATCAGATGAAAGGCATGCTGATTGCAACCTTAGAAGGCGAGCCCCGAGCCGTGGATCAAGAAGTACTAGCAGACGTAGATGAGCAACAAAACATTAGTTAAAAATATGCCGCATGTGAAGTGGAAAGAGATTCCTCCTTTAAGAGGGCCCGATCCACAGGGCTTGAATGTCCCTTTAAAACAAGTTAAAAGTGTGGTAGAACCGGAGAACATTAATGGCAGACAAAGACAACATCGACAAAGGTCTACCGAACGTAGATCAACAAGTCGTATTACCTGAAGAAGAAATCGTTGTAACCGAAGAAGATAAACTATCCGAAGTAACACCGGATGGTGCTGAAGTTATTATGGATGAGGAAGGCGGAGCGGAAATTAATTTCGATCCAATGTCCGAACAACAAATGACTCAGGATCATAATGCTAATTTAGCCGAATTATTACCTGATGATACCCTAGGTCGAATTGGTGTTGACCTTAACGAAAATTACATGCAATACAAAACTTCCCGTAAAGAATGGGAAGATACTTATGTTAAAGGTTTAGACCTTTTGGGATTCAAGTATGTGAATCCAACACAACCGTTTCAAGGAGCAAGTGGTGCAACGCACCCCGTGCTCGCAGAAGCGGTAACCCAGTTTCAAGCACAAGCTTATAAAGAATTACTTCCAGCGATGGGTCCAGTACGGACTCAGATTTTAGGAAAACCGAGTAGACAAAAAGAAGAACAGTCTAATCGAGTTAAAAGTTTCATGAACTATCAGCTCATGGATGTTATGAAAGAGTACGAACCTGAGTTCGATCAAATGCTTTTTTATCTACCGTTAGCAGGATCTGCTTTTAAAAAAGTTTATTACGATGAACTTTTAGGACGAGCGGTTTCTAAATTTATACAAGCTGACGATTTAATTGTCCCGTATACGGCTACCTCATTAGCCGATGCGGAGGCGGTTATACATGTTATTAAAATGTCAGAAAATGACCTAAGAAAAAAACAAGTTTCAGGTTTTTATCGAGATATCGAAGTGAAACCTGGCTACGATCAAGAAACAGAAGTTGAGAAAAAGGAAAGACAACTCGAAGGAGTTAAAAAAACAAGAGATGAAGATGTTTTTACCATTCTTGAATGTCATGTGAACTTGGACATTGAAGGATTTGAAGATATGAAGGACGGAGAACCTACGGGGATTAAACTTCCTTATATTGTGACACTCGAAGAAGGGTCAAGACAAGTTTTATCAATTAGACGAAACTACAAAGCAGAAGATCCATTAAAACAAAAAATTCAATATTTTGTTCATTTCAGATTTTTACCTGGAATGGGTTTTTATGGATTTGGATTAATTCATATGATTGGCGGTTTATCAAGAACAGCAACCACTGCTTTACGTCAATTATTAGATGCAGGAACATTAAGTAATCTTCCTGCTGGTTTTAAACAAAGAGGAATACGAGTAAGAGACGAGGCTCAAGCTATACAGCCCGGCGAATTTAGAGATGTAGATGCACCTGGTGGAAACATCAAGGATGCTTTTATGACTTTACCTTTCAAAGAACCATCACAGACTTTATTATCTTTGATGGGAATTGTTGTCCAAGCAGGACAAAGATTTGCCGCCATCGCTGATATGCAGGTCGGAGACGGCAACCAACAGGCCGCTGTTGGAACGACCATCGCACTCTTAGAACGTGGTTCCAGGGTCATGTCAGCGATCCACAAAAGATTATTTGTGGGGCTTAAACAAGAATTTAATTTGTTAGCTGGCGTTTTTAAAACTTATTTACCGGCAGAATATCCTTACGATGTAGTGGGAGCACAACGAAATGTTAAAGCTACAGATTTTGATGACAAAGTAGATATCGTTCCCGTTGCGGACCCTAATATTTTCTCTCAATCTCAAAGAATTTCTATGGCTCAAACAGAATTACAACTTGCTCAAGCAAATCCACAGATGCATAATATGTATGAAGCGTTTTATGCCATGTATAGTGCGATCGGAGTGAAAGAAATTGATAAAATTTTACCTCCTCCACCACAACCAACCCCTTTAGATCCGGCAGTAGAGAATATTATGGCTTTATCTTCAAAACCTTTCCAAGCTTTTAAAGGTCAGAACCATCAAGCGCACATAACTTCGCATTTAAATTTTATGGCAAGCAATTTAGCAAGAAATAATCCAATGATTTTAGGTGCTTTAGAAAAAAACTGCTTTGAACACATCTCTATGATGGCTCAAGAGCAAGTTGAAATCGAATTTAGAGAAGAAATGCAACAATTACAGCAAATGCAACAAATGGCGCAACAAAATCCTCAAATGCAGCAGAATCCACAGTTTCAACAACAGATTATTCAACTTTCTATGAAAGTGGAAGCTAGAAAAGCGGCTTTAATTGCTGAAATGATGCAAGAATTCAAAGATGAAGAACAAAAAATTATGGGTCAGTTTGGAAATGATCCAATTGCTAGATTAAAAGCAAGAGAATTGGATTTAAGAGCTATGGATGACACTGTTAAACGAGAACAGGATCAAGAGAAGATTAATATGGATAAATCTAAACAATTAATGGGTCAACAGCAATTTGACGAAAAATTAGAGCAGAATGAAGACCTGGCTGAATTAAGAGCAGAAACTTCTTTAACCAAACAGATGATGTCTCAAGACGCTAAGATGCAACAAGATAGAATGAAACAAAGAGACGTTAAAATCTTGAAAGGTCCTAGAAGATAAGATACAAACTAATAAGGAGAAAAATATGACAAAAACACCAATAGGATATCCAGAAGGCGGAAAAAAATATAAAGCTGATCTAGGTACCGTAGGACAAGACCCTAGAGCCAATATCATAACTAATGACTTTGTTCCTGGACAAAAAATAGACAAAGGCACAAAAGTTAAAGTTGCAGGCACTAGAAGAATGCTAGCTAGCAAAAATAAAACAGCTACTTGGTTCTAATATGGCTTGGTTCGGCTTAGCAAAAATTGCACTACAAGCTGGAAGCAAGATATACGCCAATCGTCAGAAGACGAAAATGGCAATGTCAGATGCACAGCTTATGCATGCACAGCGTATGGCCTCCGGTGAGGAAACTTACCAGGGCAAACTTTTAGAAGCTCGGCAAAACGACTACAAGGACGAAATCGTCCTTGCGATACTTACGCTCCCGATAATTGTACTCGCTTGGTCGGTGTGGACAGAGGATCCGGCGGCTATGCAGAAGATAGATGTATTCTTTGAGTATTTCTCGAATCTGCCGAAATGGTTCACAAATTTATGGATTCTCGTCGTGGCGAGCGTTTTTGGCATTAAGGGTACCCAAATATTTAGAAACGGCGGAGGAAAGAAATAGACTTGCTATTAAAGGTAAGTTATATTAATAACTAATTAGGATAATATTATGGCTAAGAAAAAATCAAAACTTAAAAAAGCATTAGCCTTAGGAGCAGCTCTGGCCGGTGGACTTGCTTTAGCAAAAAACAGAAAAAGAGCTTCTATGGCCGGTATGGATGATGCTGGGATGAATGTAAAACATTTTAACCATCCTTTCGACGACATTCCATTGGCAGATAATACTACAGTTAATCCTAACTTTTTAGCACTAGGAGCAAAAGATGGTGGTAGAATTACAAAACGTGGAGTCGGAATCGCAAGACGTGGTTTTGGCCGAGCATTAAAAGGAAAATAATTATGAGACAAAACGGAGTAAGAAGCGATGTCAGATTTCCATACGGAAGTGGTATGAAAAAAGGTGGCAAAGCTAAAAAGCAAGGATACACTGACAGAAAAGATGAATCTATTGCAATGAGAATTAGAAAAAAAAGAACACCAGCACAATTAAAAGCAAGTCGAGATGAATCTTATGGAAGATTTGGTTCGGCTGCTAAAAAATCTGGGAAAATAAACCGATGAGCAAAATAGGAATTCAAACACACGGCGTTAACCATAGCATTATGCGCGAAGGTTTACGTGGTGGAGGACTTGCTACACGAGGAATGGGCCAAGCTCTTAAAAGAGGTGGTAAAGCTCGTAATACTAGACGTATGAATAGACTTGAAGAACTAGGTCGTGTTGATGCGGAAAAAGCTTATAAGAAAAAAGGTAAAAGAAATCTTAAAGCAGAAAAAAGAAGAATAGTAAGAGAACTTAAAAAATAATGCCTCAATATTTTGATTCAACAGCACCCTTCCCTATGAACACTAAAGTAAGGAAGTATGCTTCTGGTGGAAGAGTAGCTGCTAAAGATGGCAACTGGATTCAATCAGTAAACAAATCAATCAAGAAAAGAGGAACGAAAGGAAAATGTACTCCTATTACAAAACCAGGATGTACAGGAAGAGCTAAAGCATTAGCTAAGACATTTAAAAAAATGGCGAGAGAAAGAAAATCAGCTTAATGAGATCAGTCTTAATAGACGCATTACAAAAGCAGTATGAAGCAGATATCGCAGCAGCCGATGCTACGATTAAATTACTTTTGGAAAATTCAGTTGGAGTAAGTGAACATCTTAATCATCAAAAAGAACTAGATTGTCAATTGCATAAAATTGCATCAGCAGAAGAGAAATTACAAGTATTAAAAGATTATGAAATTCCAAAGGCAACTTTATAGTGCCATTTAAATCAGAAAAACAAAGACGTTACCTGTGGAAAAACCATCCTAAAATTGCGAAGGATTGGACGAAGACATACGGGAGTAAACCTGTAGGAAAGAAGAAAAAAACAAAAAGGAGAAAAAAATAATGGATGAGTTAATATTCGTAGATAAAGTAAGAAGAATTATCAAAATGAGACATGATGATGTTGTCGCAGCTATGGTTTCTGGGGGTGTTGACAATATGGAGAAATACCAATATATGTTAGGACAATTAAGAACGTACCAATATATGAGTCAGGAAATATCCAGCCTGCTAAATAAAAAGGAGCAACAAGATGACGGAACAGTTATCAGTATCAAACCAAAAGGAGGTCCCAAAACATAGGGATGCTCTTCAAGAAAAATACGATCAAGAACCTAAAAAACCTAAAAAAGAAATAACATCCGACTCAGCTAAACTACCTCTACCTACCGGTTGGAGACTTTTAGTTTTACCTTTTAAAATGAAGGATAAAACTAAAGGAGGAATTCTTATAACGGATGACGTTGTAGAACGAGCCCAAGTAGCATCGACTTGTGGTCTTGTATTAAAAGTTGGACCTGATGCGTACAGAGACAAAGAAAGATATCCCGAAGGACCTTGGTGTAAAGAAGGAAGTTGGGTTGTTTTTGCACGTTATGCAGGATCTAGAATTAAAATAGATGGGGGTGAAGTTAGACTTTTGAATGATGATGAAGTTCTAGCGACCGTGGAAAACCCTGAAGATATATTCCACGATTTATAAACATAGGAGGAACTATGCCAGAAGAAAAAGAAACAGAAAATCTAGTTGATGTTGGAGAGGCTGAGGAAAAAGCAACCGAGATTGATATAGATAAAAAAACTGAAGGAGGAACCGTTGAAGATGAAAAAAGTAATCAAGACGATAATAAGTCCGATGACACATCTGAGAAATTGGATGAGTCAGTGGCTGTTCGAGATAGCAAGGACGATGAAGACCAAGCTAACAAAGAAGAAGTAAAAGAACCCGAACAGAAGAAAGAAATGGAAGAGTATAGCGAAGGCGTTAAAAAACGTATTGCTAAACTTACCAGAAAAATGCGTGAAGCTGAGAGACAAAAAGAAGAAGCGGTCATTTATGCTAAACGTGTAATGAGAGAACGAGATGAGCTAACTCAGACTGCAACTACTTTAGATAGAGATTATGCTGTTGAAATGGAAAACAGAATAAAATCATCTTTAGCAGCGGCACAAGCTAAGTTAGGAGCTTCTAGACAAGCTGATGATAAAAAAGCTGAAGTAGAAGCTTTAACAGCTATCTCACAATTAGGATATGAACAAGGGAAACTTGCAGAAATCAAAAGCAGACAAAAAATGGAAGAAACTGCTAAAGAAAATACAAGAAAGCAAGGTCCTGCAGCTCAGATGCCTGTTCAACAAACACTTCCACCTGATCCAAAAGCAGAGGACTGGGCGGAAAAAAATGATTGGTTTGGCAAAGATAACGCCATGACCTACACAGCTTTTGATCTACATAGAAAGCTTACTGAAGAAGAAGGGTATGATCCAAAATCAGATTCTTATTATGAAGAGATTGATAAAAGAATAAGACTTGAATTCCCCCAAAAATTTGGTAAGGTAGAACGACAGATTAGTAAACCTACACAAAACGTTGCTTCTGCAACGCGTAGTTCAAAGACTGGTCGCAAAAGTGTGAAACTCACACCTTCACAAGTAGCAATCGCTAAAAAATTGCGTGTGCCACTAGAAGAGTATGCAAGACAACTAAGACTCACGGAGGGAGAATAGCATATGAAAAATGAAGATAAAAAAACTTCCCGTGCGAGCCAAACAAGAGCTAAAACAAAACGTAAATTAGTTTGGACTCCACCATCGTACTTAGATACACCCAACGCGCCAACTGGATTCAGACACAGATGGGTTAGGGCAGAAATCTTAGGGTACGTCGACACGAAAAACATACAAGGACGCTTAAGGTCCGGGTATGAGTTAGTAAGAGCCGACGAATTTCCCGAAGGTGACTATCCAGCAATATCAGATGGCAAGTATGCCGGGGTGATCGGGCACGGAGGCCTTGTGCTTACAAGGGTACCTGAAGAAATCGCGAAGCAAAGATCGCAGTACTTTTCCAAAATGGGAGAGGACGCGATGAAAGCTGTAGACAACGATTTAATGAAGGCTGAGCATAAGAGTATGCCGATCGATATAGATCGACAGTCTCGTACAACCTTCGGTGGTAGAAAACGTTAATTTTTTAACATTCAACCAACGAAATTTTAACTAACCGTAGACTGCGGATAGTAGTCTACACAAGGAGAAAAGCTATGGCTAACCAAAGTACGGTAGGTTTCGGATTGAGACCTCTCAGAAATGCTGATCAAAGTGTACACACTGGCGGGTTAAGCGAATGGATGAAAGCATCAGGTTCTGCTGCTATCAACCACCATGAGCTAGTTCAATTACAAGCAACAGGATATGTTCTTGCTGCTACTAACACAACTAGTAACAACATTGGAGCGCTTAATGGCAGTTTTTACACTGATCCGAGCACGCAAAAACCAACTTGGTCTAACTATGCACCTAGCATCGCGGCGAGCGATCACACTGTTCTTGTAGACGATGATCCTCGAACTATGTTCGAGATGAGAACACAATTAACATCCCTAACGAACCCTGGTTCGGTAGGAGATTGCGCGCCAATCGTAGTAGGTACCGGTTCTGGATCCCCAAATTATATTTCGGGAAACTTACTCGGTGCACCCGGCGGAGCAGGAGCATTAGATCAGATTAAGATTTTTGGTTTAACTCGTGATCCTGACAATCAAGACGTATCCGTTTCAGGAAGCGTCTGGAGAGTCATTATTAACGAAAACATGCTCGCGAACGGCGTAGCAGGCATATAAGGAGAATAAATTATGGCAATATCACGTAATCAACTAGTAAAAGAACTAGAGCCAGGTTTAAATGCTTTATTTGGCCTGGAATACAAACAGTATGAAAATCAGACAGCTGAGATTTATACTACGGAGTCATCTGACAGAGCTTTTGAAGAAGAAGTTATGTTGTCAGGTTTCGCTAACGCATATGTAAAACCAGAAGGATCTGGGGTTGCTTATGATCAAGCGCAAGAAACTTTCACAGCAAGATACACTAACGAGACAATTGCTCTCGCTTTTGCGATCACTGAGGAAGCTATTGAAGATAACCTGTATGACAAACTTGCTTCACGTTATACAAAAGCATTGGCAAGATCGATGGCAAACACTAAACAAGTGAAAGGAGCATTTCCTTTGATTCAAGGGTTACCTACTACAGATAACTTTGATTCTGGAGATAACGTTTCATTGTTTAACACTGCACACCCAACGATAGCAGGGACGTTTCAAAACACCCTGACTACTCAAGCAGACTTAAACGAAACTTCATTGGAGCAAGCACTGATTGACATTGCTGCGCTAACTGATGAACGTGGTTTAAAAATCGCTGCAAAAGGTGTGAAGATGATTGTCCCATCTGCTAATCAGTTCACTGCTGAGAGATTGATGAAATCTCAAGGTAGAGTAGGAACTGCTGATAATGATATCAATGCGGTCAAATCTATGGGTATGGTTCCTCAAGGTTATAGAGTGAACAACTACTTAACAGATACTGACTCTTGGTATGTTATTACAGATGTACCTAATGGAATGAAACACTTCGACAGAGCACCTCTTACTACTAAGATGGAAGGGGACTTTGATACTGGCAACGTTAGATACAAAGCTAGAGCAAGATACGTTTTTGGCGTATCTGACCCTAGAGGTATCTTCGGTGTTGAAGGTGCGTAATACCTAAACTATTTAATGGGGCGGCCTCAAAATCGCCCCATTTTGACTATAAAGACAGAAATTACCTATGAAAAACTTCCGTGTACAGATTCATGCTTATGGTTATTACGCTGATTTTACTATTAGCTGTAAAAATACCACTCAGGATATAGAGGATTCAATCCTTGACAAACTGGGAAAAAATGAGGTATTGTTCGAGTCTGATGGATTTACGAGGAAAGATCGTAAATGGATAACTTATGAGGAAGTTATAAATGACACAAGAGCTATACAAACAAAAGAAGTCCTTGGAGTTAGATTGGGAGCAAGAGTATAACGAATCAGGTAAATATACTCTTCACATGGTAAAGATCGATGACAAGATTAGAGAAATTGTCACTGAGATCAAACTAGAAGAAGCTAGAACAGCTCACCGTGTTAACCAAATTGAAGAATCTAAGGCTGAAGTCTCGATAGCCACTTAAGCGCTATCAAAAATCATACAAAACCACAGGGATACCTTGCGCTAAATGAAAATTTGCGTTATAGATTACTTACTAAGTATTTAAATTCATAAATTGGTTATTCTTTGCTTAGGAAGAATGACTGGCGCTAGGAGGCGCTGATTATATGACAACACACTTTTCAAGTGGCGTAACAAACGTAAGAGGAAAAGATGGTGCTACTTCTTTATTTAGTGGTATCAAACAACCTTTAATAACTGGTGGAACATCACCTCAAGAATGGGCATTTCAAGATGACTTTGTGAAATTCTCACAAGTAACGACTGCACCATGGACTATAACAGATCCAGGTGGAACTGCTTACATGCTAGCTCAATATCCGCAAGGATGGCTAAGAATGGGAGATGCTTCTCCTGTTGCCGCAGACATCGCAATAGCTGCATCAGAGGATGTTTTCCAAATTAATACTAATAAGAAATGGTACTTCGAAACTTCAATCGCAATTACTGATGTCACTGAACTAAACACTTTTGTTGGTTTTGCGGCTAATGCTTATGCTAACCCAAATGCAGTACCAGATGATGGTATTGGATTCTCTCATTTAGAAGATACAACTTCAATTCAATTTGTATCTAGAAAAAATGGAGCAGGAACATCTTTCACTATGTTAGAAGCAGGAAGTACATTTGCACAATTGGATTCAACTGTAGCGACACAATCTGCTACTGTTTATGGAATGCCGGATAATTCTGTTAGATTGGGATTCTTATTCCAACCAGCAGGTACTGAACTAGGTCAAACAGCAGATCAGTTTAAACTTTACATAAATGGTACAATTTCTGGAACACAAGCAGCAACAACTATTCCTGATGATTTACTTATGGAAATGAAGTTGATGACTGAAAGCAAAGGAACTGTGACTAACGATCTTTATGTTGATTACGTTCAATCGATTCAACAAAGATAATAAAATTATTCTAAGCTCCTTCGGGAGCTTAGAAAATTAAAGGATTAAATTATGGCAAACGTTTCAGACGTAAAAAGTAAACGAATTCTATATGGAACAGACACTGATGCTATTTCTGTAGTAGGTTCAGCTACTACTTTAGTTTTACTAGATAGTGGTCCCTGGATAAATGCTCAAACAGTAACTATTACATCCCCTAGCGGTAACAACACGGGAATAACTTTTACTGTAGTAGGAAAAGATGCTGATGGAGCAGTAGCAACAAGTGCAGCAACAACTGGTCCAGGATCAGGTCTAACAATTGATATAGCAGGCACATGGACAGAAATAACTAGCATCACAGCTAGTGGGTCTATCACAACTTCTATTACAGCTGGAGTTAAAGATGGTTTAACATCAGGCGTTGTATTTGCTGGCAGAACTAGAATAAGAGGAATGAACGGAGTAGGAGGAGCTGGAGCAGCAACTCTCTTTTTTAAAAACAGTTCAACCAGTGGTTCTTCTAAATTCGTATTAGATGTAGATCAGGCAGAAACAGTGGCTCCCTATATTCCAGATAATGGAATTCTATTTGAAGATGGAGCTTATTTCATAATGACTGGAACTGCGGTAGTCGGAATATCTGTACAATATGACGGGTAGGGTTAGATGGCTAACACTACTTCTCAATCATACACTTTCGATAAAACTCTTCCTATTGATGAGATCGTAGAAGAATCTTACGAAAGAATTGGTGTAAGAAATGTTTCAGGTTATCAATTAAAAACAGCTAAACGATCTTTAAATCTTTTATTTTCTGAATGGGCAAACAGAGGTTTGCACTATTGGGAAATAGCTAATCAAGGTTTTACTTTAGTAGATGGAACCAATGTTTATACTACTTATCGATCCCCGGCTGATGGAGCATCTCAAGGATTAACAACAACTTTATCTGCAGGCATTAATGCTGCTGTAACTGATATTCCCTTGACCCAGGTTAAAGATATGCCTGGCGCGGCTCAAGGTGGAGGAACTATTACTGTAGGCTCAGAAACAATTAGATATACTGGAAAATCTGCAGCAACAGGCGCAGCCAATCTTACCGGCGCTATTCGTGGATCTAATGGTACTACAGCTGCTACTCATTCAAGTGCCGATGCAGTAACTCAACATGCAACGGGAATGGATAATATATTAGAAGTTAATTATAGAATTACTTCTACTGATATTGATTCACCTATGACTGAAGTAAGTCGATCTCAGTATCAAGGATATTCTAACAAAGCTGCAAAAGGAACTCCCACTTCTTTTTTTATTCAACGATTTATTGATCGTACTACTTTAACTGTTTATTTAACTCCTGGTGCAGCAGAAGATGGAAATAAATTAAATTTATATTATGTAAGAAGAATTCAAGATGGGGGTGCTTATACAAATGCAGTTAATGTACCTTATCGTTTTGCACCTTGTATGACAGCAGGATTAGCATTTTATCTATCACAAAAAAATTCACCCCAAAGATCACAAGAAATGAAACTTTATTATGAGGATGAACTGGCTAGAGCTATAAAAGAAGATGCAGATATTACTAGTACTTATATTGCACCTAAAGTTTATTTTCCTAACGCTTAATTATGACTACTTTTGCTTCAGGTAAACATGCATTGGCTATTTCAGATCGTTCTGGAATGGCTTTTCCTTACTTAGAAATGGTAAGGGAATGGAATGGTGCATGGGTTCATTTTTCAGAATTTGAGCCTAAACAACCGCAATTACAACCTAAACCTACAAGTGCTGATCCACAAGCTTTACAAAGAGCAAGACCTTCAAGAGTAGCTTTTGCTACACCTTCTGTTTTAAATAATAATCCTTTTTTAACAGAAATAGGAACCACTTTAACTGTGTCAGAAACTAATCATAATCGCTCTACAGGAGATGCTGTTAGGTTTTATCAAGTTAAAAAACCTGTGGGAGGTGTTGCCGTTTCCACTTTTGAATTAAACACAACTTTAGCTACGACTATTACAGCTACAGATACTTCTATTATATTAACTGATGGTTCAGCATTTCCTACGTCAGGATATATTGTTATTGAAGCAACTAATACAGATCAAGCTTCATTAGAATATGGAAAAATTACAAGTGAAACTATTCAATATACTGGGCGAAGCACTCATACTTTAACCGGCTGTACCCGAGGGACTTCTGCTCCTTCTTATGGAACCACACCCGTTTCAACAACAGCAGCTGCTCATACTGCTGGAGCAAAAATTTATGGCTCATATGAAATAACAAAAATTGAGGAAACACGTACTAATGATGCGGGCTCAACAGAAACTTTTAGTAATAAATTTAGTTTTACTTTAGTCAGTGCAGCAACTAGTATAGAAACAGGAGGAGGATTTTTCGTTTTCGGCGGTCCCGTTAACGATAGATCATAATTATGGCTGGATTTACATACACAACTTTAAAAGCAGCGATTCTAAATTATACTGAAACTGATGCGAATGTTTTGACTACAACTATTGTAGATCAGTTTATTGAAAATGCAGAATTTAGAATTTTTTATGATGTTCCTAGCGATAATAATAGATATGTTAGTGAAGGAAATTTAGCTGTTGACGATAATACAATAAATGTCCCTGGTTTAGGAACTAAAGGAAATACTGGGACAGTATTTGTACGTGGGGTAGAAGTTTTTAATAGTACCTCAGCTTCTACAGGACCTGGAACATGGTTAATTAAAAAGGACCAAACTTATTTAAGTGAATATGTTGATAGACTAACTGGAACAGAAGGAGGACAACCGGATCAGGATGTTACAGGATTTCCTAAGTATTATGCGATGTTTGGGGGTGCTACTGGCACTTCATCCACTACTTCAGGAGGCCTTTATATAGCTCCTACGCCGGATGCTAATTACATGCATAGAATATATTATGATATGGTACCCAAGAGCCTAACAACTACAGCTACAACTTATATAAGTCAGTACTTTCCACAGGGGTTATTATATGCTACTTTAGTAGAAGCTTATGGATTTTTAAAAGGTCCAATGGATATGTTGACATTATATGAAAATAAATATAAACAAGAATTACAGAAGTTTGCAGGAGTGCAAATTGGAAGACGAAGACGAGATGACTATACTGACGGAACTGTTAGAATACCAATCACCTCTCCGTCACCGTAAACATTAGGAGAAAATTATGGCAATCGCATCGGTACTAACAAACAGTTTTAAAACAGAATTGTTAAAAGGATTACACAGCTTTGACACTTCAGGAGCAACACCTGCAGGAAGCGTATTTAAAATCGCTCTTTACAACAGTTCAGCATCACTTGGCACTACTACAACTGCTTATACAACATCTAATGAATTAGCTACAGCAACTGGTTATACACGACCTGGAAATACTTTAACAAATACTGGAGTGGGTGTTTCAACAGTTACTTCTTTCACAGATTTTTCTGATACATCATGGACATCAGCTTCTTTCACAGCACGTGGATGTTTAATTTATAATTCATCTACTATTACTGGATTGACAACAGATGCTGCCGTTTGTTCTATTGATTTTGGTGGAGACAAAACTGTTTCTTCCGGAACGTTTACAATTCAATTTCCAACTAACGATTCTAGCTCAGCGATCATAAGAATAACGTCGTAAGGAGGTAAATCCTTATGGCTAATCTTACAGTCACAGTAGCCGTTACAACCGGAACTCAGTATGTTACTGGGTCTACTGGAAGTATTTATACCTTTGATGGTTCTCAACCAGCAAGTTTTACTTTTCCATGGGTTGCTTCAGGAACAGTTCGTTTAGATCAATCAGAATCAAGTAATGATAATCATCCATTAATTTTTTCTACTTCCAACAGCACTACTCTTGGAACAATGCGGGCCGGCATTATTTCATCCGGTGTCACTTATTATTTAGATGGTTCTAGTAGTGAAGCTGATTATACAAACACTACAAATTTTAACGCAGCTACTACCCGTTATATAGAAATAGCTCCTACTTCAGAAACAGATTTTTATTTTGCATGTTGGGTTCATGGTATTGGCATGGGAGGAATTGTTGACATTACCCAAAATACATGGGGTGCATTTTCATGGGGTCAGAATCAATATGGATCTCAAAACCATGTGGATGTGCTTCCAACTGGTTTTCTTACTACAGGTAGTTTAGGTTCAGCTGCAGCTTATGCAGAACAAGGATGGGGAAGAGCTGCTTGGGGTTCAGAAATATGGGGCGATAGTTATGATCCCGTTATTGCGCTTACCGGTTTTTCAATTACAGGTTCTTTAGGGACTTTAGCTTATGCTCAAGCAGAAGAAGGTTGGGGTAGAGATGAATGGGGTACTGGTAACTGGGGAGAAAATACTACTACCGCTGTAATAGCATCCGGCCTTGAAATGACTGCTGCTCAAGGTCCAAGTGGATGGGGTCAATCTCCTTGGGATGAAATGGTTGCATGGGGCGGAGATTTAAGATGTGAGACAACTCAATTATCTATTGCAACTCTTACAGGTATAGAAGCAACATTAAGTCTAGGTACTGCTACCATTAGTCGACTAGATATGATTTTTGATATTACTGGTCCTTCAACTATGTCCGTAGGATTAGGGGTTCCAAGTATTAATAATGGATCAGATCATAGCCAAGGAATGCCAAGTTTCTTAGCAACAGGAAGTGTAGGATCTCTTGGTCATGAGATGACTTATACGCTTACTGGTTTAAGTGCTACTATGAGCTTAAATAACTCCGGAATAGTAATTGATGATACTCAAATCGTTAATGTGAGTGGTCTACAAGGAACAGGTTCTCTTGGCTCGCTTACTGTTACTGACATGGCAATAGGATTAAGTGGATTGAGTTCTACAGGTTCTTTAGGAACTCTAGTTATTACAGATATGCAAGTTGGACTTTCAGGACTTGAAATAAGTGGAACTTTAGGGTCTGGGGGAGTTTCTCCATTACACTACAAAGATGTTGACATCACTGGAAATACTTCCTATACATACGTAGAACACTCAGCTTAAGGAGAAAAATTATGTCATCGAATTATACAGCACTCGGAATTCAGCTCATGACGACTGGCGAAAAGGCCGGTACATGGGGAACTTTAACAAATACTAACTGGGATATCATTGAACAGATTTCAGGTGGTTATACTACACAAGCGGTTACTGATGGGGCTGATACAACCCTTTCCGTAAATGATGGAACAACTGGTGCAACTCTTGCACACAGAGTAATAGAATTAACTGGTTCTCTTTCAGCTGGAAGAAACGTAACTATTCCTTTAGATGTTCAAACTTTTTATATTATTAAAAACGCAACTACTGGATCACAAGTCGTTACATTTAAATATGTAACTGGTTCAGGAAATAGTGTTGCTATTGCCAATGGCGCAACAGTAATTGTTTATGCAACTGCTAATGATGTAACAAATCCGGATATTGATTCAGTATCTCTTGGAGATGTAACACTTACAGGAACACAAACTTTAACAAACAAAACTTTAACTTCACCAATTATTGGAACATCTATTTTAGATACAGGTTCTAATGAATTATTTAAATTAACGGCTACTGGATCAGCAACCAATGAATTCACAGTAGCGAATGCTCCCAATAGTAGTGGGCCAACGCTTTCTTCTACAGGTAGCAGTGATACCAATATAGATATTAACATTAATCCAGCAGGCTCAGGTGTTCTTAAATCAGGAACAGCTGCAGTTAAAATTGCAGGCACAGAAACTATTTTTGTTCCAGCAAACGCTATGTTTGGCACAACAACAAATGGTGCAGAAGCAGCTGCGGTTGAAACAACAGCTCTTCGACCTGAATTAAAAGTTTTAGATTTTGATGCAAGTACTCGTGAAAATGCACAGTTTTCTATTGCAATGCCTAAATCATGGAATCTAGGAACAGTAACTTACCAAGTTTTCTGGAGTCCAAGTAATACGAATACAGGTAACTGTATTTTTGGTGTTGAAGGTTTAGCATGTACTGAAGGTGACACAGCCGATGCTGTTTTTGGAACAGCTATAGAAGTCACAGATGCTGGAATTGGAACTGTAGAAGACGTACAAATGAGTGCGGTCAGTTCAGCAGTAACAATTGGTGGGTCTCCCGCTGATGATGATTATTGCTTTTTTCAACTTTACAGAGATGCAGCTGATGGTAGCGATACCTTTACAGGTGACGCACGAGTAATGGGAATTAAATTATTCTATACTACAGACGCTGCTAACGACGCGTAATATTAGAGGAGGAAAGATAAATGTCTTTTGGATATCAAATTTTAGGATTTGGAGCCGGGGGTGCACCAGCCAATTGGATTGAGGCTACCGGAGGAACTACTGTCGAATACAATGATGGTGGCGTAGATTATAAAGCTCATTTTTATTTAGCGACAAGTACTTTTGTTGTTGACGCTTTAGGCAAAGATGCAAGTCACGGTGATAAAGTAGATTACTTTGTTATTGCTGGCGGCGGCGGTGCTGGTGGATCAGTAGCCGGCGGCGGAGGCGGTGGCGGAGCAGTCACAACTTCAGGTCTTGCCACAGTTATGACAGTAGGTACTCACCCAATTACAATTGGAGCTGGAGGTCCTTCAGCTTATAATGCCCCTGTAGATGGGGATGACTCTGTTATTTTTGTTGGCGCACCTATTGCAGCTACTGGAGACGGTGGAGGTTATGGAGCCCCTTATGTAAATACTGCCGGCAGCCCAGGAGGTTGTGGTGGAGGTGCTGCTCAAGCAGCTTCAGGTGGTACAGGTACTCAAGGATATGATGGCTCACCATCGGTTCAAGGTCAAGGCGGCGGAGGTGGCGGCATGGGCGCAGATGGCGGCCCTGGTGCTGGTCCTGGTTCAGGCGGCGGAAATGCTGCCGGAGGAGACGGAATTATAAACGCATACGATAATAATAGTTATTACTACGGTGGCGGCGGAGGCGGCGGTGGAGGAATTCACGGCGGCGCAAGCGGTGGCACTGGTGGTAAAGGTGGAGCTGGTGGAGGATCATGGCAACAATCAGGTGGTCCAGGAGCAGCTTCAACTTCAGCAGCAAGAAATTTAGGCCAATCTGGTACGCCAGGTGCAGGTCAAACGGGAGGCAGTGCAGGCGCTAATACTGGCGGAGGAGCCGGTGCCGGAGGTCATCCTAGTTCATGGGGAGGAGCAGCGGGTAGCGGTTATGCTGTTGTTCGTTACAAAGTAGGTCCATAATGGCTAAAACTTTTGCAAAATTAAATGATAGTAATATAGTTACTCAGGTTACCGTTGTTGATGATGGTAATGCTGCTTCAGAAGCTAAAGGTGAAGCATTCTTAAGAACTATATTTAATGATGACACAGCAGTGTGGAAACTTTCTGATGACTCTACTGGAAGTGTAGGAAAAGGTTATGTTTATGATACTGTTAATAAAATATTTCACGAACCCCAACCCTTTCCATCATATACTTTAAATCTAGCGACAAAAAACTGGGAACCCCCTATTCCTCGTCCCGACACTCTTGGATCGTGGAATGAAGCCGAACAAAAGTGGGAAGAATAAATTAGTCTTTCAATTGAGGTAATTGTTTAAAAAATTTTCCTTTAATTTTCAACATATTAGTTTCATCTAATTCAAATAATTCTTTGTCTTTTGGGTAAGGAACAATTTCATAATCATAATCTTCTCTTTTAAAAGGAACATAAACAGCTAAAGGACTTTTTTTAGGAATGGTAATATATTTCCAACCTAAAAAAGGTTTCTCTAGACATTCTTTTCCTAACTCCCTGAAGGTACTTTTTTTAATAATAAGTTGTTGATTAATTTGATGCCAGATATCGCTCGGAATAATTCCAGGCAAAGCTTCAAAAAGAGGACTGTATTCATAATACATATTTAATTGCATTATTGAATAACCTTCCGGAGTCATTATTCTCCAAGGACACTCTGTTTTTAAAATAAAAGCAATATCATTTTTAATGTGATCGGGAAGATAAGGAACAAGTTGCGCGTTAGGATGAAATGACATTTTATATCCTTCATGAGGAGTTGCCCAGTGATGAGCTCCTGTAGTTTCGTTATATCGTAGTACAATATCAGTCCACGTAGGAACCACATATCCGTTTTGAAACCATAAAGGAAAAGAAGGACACGCTTTTATATTAGGTATAGTTTCACTAACTCGAGTAGTTTTAATATCTTTATACCATCGAGGAATAAATTCTCTAGCCGGCTGGGGTGGCATTACTTTTTCCATATGTGGAATTTGAGACCACCATTTTATTTTAATTTTTTCTGTCATTGTAAGATGAAATTTGCACTGATAGTTATTCTCTCTTCTTTACACATAAAAGGATAAACAAAATGTACAAGAGTTGCGGGAAATATAAAAAGGTCTCCTTCTTCAGGAAAGAACTCTTTACTAGAAATAGAGTGAGGTTGAACTTCCCCGTAAGTAAAAGCAATTGAACCTGGTCCTCCTCCAACTCCAGTAAATTTCTTGTATTCTTCTTTTAATTTTTCAGTGCTTTTAACAATTAGAACACTGGAAAAATCACAGCTCGTATGGATATGGGGAGGGTTGAATTCTCCAGGTCCCATATAATTAACCCATGCCACATGCATTGTTATCTTTTTGTCTAAGGGTTTTCCGTACCATTGTTTAAAACTCTCTCGTAAACATTCTAAATAAGGTTTAATGATTTTAGAGTATTCATCAGAATTAATGGAATGTTCATGTTTAATAACTCCCGCTAACTTATCATTAACGAACTTAGAGTTTTTACTACATAATTTAGTACACGCTGCTAAATCACTAGAAGATAATTTTGTTTTAAGTAAAAGAGGACCCCAATAATAAAAATTATAATTAATCCTTGTTTGGTTTGTCATAGATTTTTTGTTTTAAAAATTTTCTAGAAGAAAGACAATCTCTGACGTTTAAATACCAGTCTACTTTTCTTTTATTCAATTGATCAATAGCTCCTTGAAATTCTTTTTTAAATTCCTCGTGAGTAGATTTATATGTATATTTCATTAAAGTAGGTAAATCGGTAGGATACCAACCCATGCCTGTAGCAATACAATGTGCTCCTCCTTGTGGAGTATAACGATATTTTTCCATTTTAGAACCTACTAACCGTTGGAAGTCTCCATTGGCTTGATAGAAATCAAAATCAAAAGGATATTTCCTTTCTTGGATATCTCTCCAATATTTTGTATCGGTACGTGTAGATAAAGCATAATGAATTCCTACAAATTCTGCAAAACTTTTTGTTAATTTTCTAGCGGCAAAATTAAAATGATCTCTGGTAAATTGAGAAATTTCCGATCGTCCTAAGCAGCGTAATAAAAGATGTAAATACTCATGAACAGCAAATAATCCATTACCCTCAAGAGGCTCAATAAAAGCAGCTGATAAACCAATAGCACATACATTTTTATTCCATGCGTTTTTATACATCCCGCCTTCAAATTTAAGTTTTTTAAATTCTAATTGATCTGGCCAGTTAGGATTCCATTTCCCTTTTTTATCATTAAAGAAAGGAGGACATGGAAAAAATTGTGTGGTTGGATGACCAAGCCAATGTTTAAATTCTTTAAGAGCATCTTCATCTGAAATAAATTTATCTGAATAAACATAACCCGTTCCTAGCTGAGACCATAGAGGAATAGTCCATACCCATCCATTTTGGATAGCTGTACAGTTGGTATAGTTTTTAAATTCATTTGTTACATTTCTATAAGGAATCTTCACTGCATAAGCAGAATTGTTAGGAAGATAATCAAAGCGTTCAAAAGGTTCTTTTAAAGTTTTTCCTAGTAAAAGAGATTTAAATCCTGTGCAATCAATATAAAGATCAGCTTTATGTTTTTTATTAAGAGAAGTAATTCCAGTTTTAAGATCTGCTTCAATAGTTTCAATCTCTTCTTTAACATGTTTAACTCCTTGAGGAAGACAGATTTTATCTCGGAGCCAGATTCCGAACTTGGTTGCATCAAAATGATAAGCACAATCACGCTGAAAACTCCAGTTTCCTGGTATGAGGTCTGTTTTATCTGTTAATCTATTATTTGTTATTAAAGACATTTGAGGAAAAGTACATTCTGCATAATCCATATTATGGGTAAAAGGATAGAGAAATTTTTTAAAGTACCAATCATTAAGGTCTGAGATATTGCCTTTGGTATAAGGATCTCCAAAAGGATAATGAAATCCTCCGTCTCCTATTTTATAAAAATCTTGAAAACGAATACTTAATTTATAAGTAGCATCACACTCTTTCATAAAATCTTCGTCTTTAATCTGCATCATGGAGAGCCATTGATTAATTTGACCTAAGGTACTTTCTCCCACTCCTACGGTAGGAATGTTGGGGGATTCAATTAAGACAATTTCTTTATCGGAAAAGAATTTTGATAAGGTAGCCGCTGTCATCCATCCAGCTGTTCCTCCTCCAACAATAATAATTTTTTTAATCATAGAAATCTAAATCCATTGCAATAATTGTTTTACGTTCAGAAGAAGGATTAACAGGACTTAAATGTTCAATATTACCTGGAACAATAATCATATCTCCTTCCACTACGGTAGGACTGACAAAAGCAACATTGCCTGAATCAAATTGAGTATAGGGTTGTTTATAAATGGTTCCTGAATGAATTTTAGGATCTAGGTCAATATATACCATCGCAGTAAATAAAGACTTACCATGATTATGGAGAATATGATCATGTCCTTTCTCATAAGCTGTGGCAAACGCTCGGGTTGTTTTTAAATTTGTTTTTATTTCTTGTGCAAATTCTTGCAAAGGATCTGCAAACACTCTTAAGCATTCCTTTAAAAATATTGAGGCTTTTTCTAGCGAGAGGCGACGATTAGTTAAAAAATTTTGACCTTCATGTTCTATACATGGGTATGTTTCTAATAAGGAATGTATATCTTTTTTTGTTTGAGTCCAATTTGGCACCTTAAACTTCCAATAGGGAACCGCAAAAAGTGTATCTTTCATGTCCAGGAAAGTAATTGATTTTGTTCTCAAAGTCAACTATAAGTTCAAATGATCATGGAAGAAAGAAAAAATGAATCTTAAACATTATGCGTGGTTTTTTAAAGGTGCACTTTCTAATGAGACGTGTGACAGTATCCTTAAAATAGGGCTTTCTAGAAAAAAAGAACAAGGTATTATTGATTCTACTAACAGAGGTGATGCCTACGGGCTAAGAGATTTACAAGAAGATCCTTTATCTCCCCTAGAAAAAAAACAATTACTGCGCAAAAGAAATTCTCATATTGTATGGTTAGATGAACAATGGATTTTTGAGTTAATTAATTCTTATATTAATAAAGCAAATCAAAATGCTGGGTGGAATTTTCAATGGGACTGGACGGAATCTTCTCAGTTTACGATGTATGGTAAAGATCAATTTTATGGCTGGCATATTGACGCTGGAATGAAGCCTGCATCTAATCCTAATTGGAAAGGATCATATAAAAAAACTAGAAAAATAAGTTCTAATATTCAGTTGACTGATCCTTCCGAATACGAAGGAGGATTATTTCAGATTGATCCTCGTATGGATGATCCTGATAAAAAGAAACCAGAGATTTGGACTGCTCCTAGGGATAGAGGAACCATCATATGTTTTCCTTCCTTTACGTGGCACCGTGCTACTCCAGTTACTAAAGGGGTGAGATATAGTATGACTCATTGGCATTGGGGACAACCGTGGAAGTAGGATATAAAATTGTACATGGCGCCATTTCTCCAGACTTAGCTAATTTTGTATATAATTATTTTATTTTAAAACGTAGAGCGGTTGAGTGGCTTATGGAAAATCATTCTCATGTTAAAGACATAGGTATTAAAAAAAATTTATATGGTACATGGAGAGATCCAGCAGTTCCGAATACTTATTCAGTCTATGGAGATGCTGTGGGGGATACTTTATTAATGAAGCTTCTTCCTATAATGAAAAAATTTACTGAATTAAATTTATCCCCATGTTATAGTTATGTACGACTTTATAAGAAAGGGGATATTTTAAAGAAACACAAGGATCGTCCTAGCTGTGAAATTTCAACCACTCTTCATTTAGGAGGAGAACCTTGGGATATTTATTTAGAAGGAGAAGCCATTAGCTTAAGAGTCGGTGACATGCTTATTTATAAAGGAGAAGAAATGGAACATTGGAGAGAAAAATTTGAAGGTGAAATTTGTGCTCAAGTCTTTTTACATTATAATAATAGCGAAGGTCCGCTGGGTAAAAAGAATCTATATGATAAGAGACCTGCTCTAGGATTACCTTTTGACGATTATTTATTGGATTCTAATAAATGATAAAAAAATTAACTTTATTTCCTACTTTTATTTGGCTCTGTTACTTAAAACTTGACAACGACTATAAACAAGAACTGCTTGACGACATCTACAAACGAAAAAGTGAAGGCAAAGATTTTAAGCGCTCTAATGATGGGGGTTGGCAAAGTGAAAATCATTTATACCAGTACAAACTTTACCACAAAGCTCTAGATGAATGTACCAAAATTATTCAAAATGTATTTCGTGGTCCGTTTATATGTGACTTTAGACAACTCTGGGCTCAAATTAATAAAAAAGGAGATTACAATCGTTTACATGGTCATGGCGGTATTTATGATTTAACGGGTTCTTTATATTTAAAAGCACCCAAAGGTAGCGGCAGTATTTATTTTAGAGACCCACGACCTGGAGCTATGCTAACTCCATCAGTTCCTTTTAATTGGTCTTGGGAAGAAAAGTTTCCTGTTGAGGAAGATTTATTAATATTGTCTTTTCCTTTTCTGGAACATGGAACTTGGCCAGGAACCAATACCGAAGATCGGGTAAGCTTACATTGGGATATGAGCTTCGTGATGAAACAAAAAGATCAACCAGGTGGATATGAATGAAAATAATACATAACTGTTTATCTCCTAAAGACTTTAAGCCCTTAAAGGAAATGCTTACTTCAAAAGATTTTCCCTGGTTTTATAGAGAAGCTGAAGTGGACAAAGAAATTGACAGTGAATATTTTACTCATACTTTTTATTATGCTCCTGATAACTTACAGTCTAAATGGTATGAGTTGATAATTCCTATTTTGGATAAGATCAAAGGAAGCTATTTAATCTGGGCGAGAGCTAATCTTCTTATTAATAAATCTACTCCTCTACGATCTGCTTTGCATTGTGATATTGATTCTGAAGAAAGCACCACTGCTATTTTTTATGTGAATACTAATAATGGGTTCACTTTATTAAAGACCAAGGAAGGAGAAGTTAAAAGTAAATCCGAAGAGAATAAACTTATACTCTTTAATTCACAGACGTTGCACCAAAGTGTACGACAAACTGATACTAACCAACGGATTACTATTAATTTTAATTTTAAATGAGAATGGATCCTAATAATTGGCTGACAGGCCTTCTGACTTCTCCCCAGATGAAAAGTAAAAAAAATCGGGAAGTAAGTTATCGACCCTTATTAGATGTGTGCTGGAGTGCACATGCCTTTGCCTCAGATGTGGGGGAAGCAATTGCTTTATTAAAAAGTGTAGAAGACCAAGCGTTTATTGAAGTGAAGATTATGATTAGTGGTCTCGAAGCTTGTCAAGGTAATAGAAAAAGATTTGAAGATCTTTTAAAATCACCCCATGCCAATCATCCTCTTACACGATCTTTTAAATGGGTTTTAGCATTACCTAAAATTCCTAAAATCTCCTTTGATCGTTTTAATGTTTTTGATGAAGCGGTTAGAATAGTAGGAACCTCACGACCCTTTTATGAATTTGGAGTATGGAATGGGTATTCATTTAAATACCTTATTAATGGATGTAAATTTAAAAAAGGTTTTGGTTTTGATACCTTTACAGGACTTCCTGAAGCGTGGGGAGAGGTTCAACCTAAAGGAGGTTTATCTGCCCAGGGAATCGTTCCTAAGATTGAAGGAGGAGAATTTATCGTAGGAGACTTTAAAGATACTTTACCCAAGTTCTTTTCTGAAGAAAGACCGAAGGCGGGCCTTATTAATTTTGATGCCGATTTATATTCATCTACCTTATGCGCCTTAACACATGTCCAAAAAGTTATAGATAAAAAAACTATTTTAATCTTTGATGAATTTTTTGATGTGATAGATCGAGAATGGGAACTTGATGAGTGCAGAGCTTTAAAGGAGTTTTGTGAAAAATTTAATTTTAAATATGAAGTAGTCATGGTTTCTTTTTTTTCTAAACAATTGGCGATTAGGCTTTTATGAGAATCTTAGGTATTTCTCCGGGTCATGATAGCAGCATCTGTGTTATTAATGATGGTGAGATAGAGTTCTTTGCTAAAGAAGAAAGATTTAGTAGAATTAAACGCGATGCTTTTCCTTTTATAGTTTTAGATTTAGTAGCTGAACGGTTTAGATCTATTGATCAGGTTACTTATGCATGGCATCCCAATGATTGTGAAAAATTTGAAAGTATGAATGCCTATGTTCATAAGAAATTTAATCTTCCTATTACGGTTATTACCTCAGGTGAGACCCACCATCTTGCCCATGCAGCAGGAACTTTTTATGCAAGTGGCTTTGAGCGGGCGTTAGTTGTTGTAATCGATCGCGATGGATCTATTCATGAAAATACTTGGCGAAACTTTTATCATAGTCATGAAGAAAAAGGAGGTCGAGAAGCTGAAAGTGTTTATGATTGTAGCTATCCTAGTGTTTTCAAATGTCTCTATAAAAATTATTGGACTCATGAGACTTTTAGTATTGCTAAAAAATATGAAGCAGCAACAACTTTGATTGGAGAAAATTGTTTAGAAGGAGGAAAAACAATGGGGCTCGCAGCTTATGGCAGTAAGGATCTTTATCCTAAACTAACCGATAACAATTTCGAACACATTAAGGTTTCTTTTAATGGCGCTTTACCCACGAGTATGTTTAAAGGACTACAAGGAAAAATTGCTAAAGACATTACTCCTAAAAATTTTAAGTTTTATGCTGACCCATGCCAGCATGTTCAAACCGATACTCAGCAAGAAGCTTTAGAACTCATTAAAAAATGGATTGCTATCACAGGAATTAAAAATATATGCATTAGTGGAGGCTATGGTTTAAACGTGGTGGCTAACAGTTACTATGTTGAACAATTACCGGATTGTAAATTCTATTTTGATCCTTTGGCTGATGATAGTGGAACCAGTATTGGGGCAGCGTTATCTCTTTATTATAAAATAACTCAAGATTCTAAAAGCCATCCTTTTCAAAATAACTTTTATCACTTCTATGAGAATTGTTTTAATCAATACGGTAAAGCAGCCAGTATTAAAGATGTTTTAAAATTACTTTTGGATCAACAGATTGTAGCTTTATTTGAAGGAGCTCCTGAAGCAGGTCCTCGAGCATTAGGACATCGCTCTTTGTTATTAGATCCACGAAATCCTAAAGGAAAAGATATTATTAATAAAATAAAAAAACGTGAGTGGTATCGTCCTTTTGCTGGGGTTATTTTATCCGAGCATTTTGAAGAATATTTTGATACACTAGGATTGAAAGACTCACCTTATATGACTTTAAATTTTAAGTGTAAGCGGCCGAAAGAAATACCAGCCATTGTTCATGTAGATAATACCTGTAGAGTTCAAACTATTAAAACAGGATTCTTATATGATCTTTTAAAATTATTTTATAAAGAAACGGGATGTCCCATTCTATTAAACACGAGCCTTAACATCGCGGGTCAACCTCTCGTTCAAACTAAAACGGAAGCTATTAAAGATTTTAAAAATATATATTTTGTAGATGATCAAAGACTTTTTTAAAATAAAAAAACATAAGTTTTTTATAAAAGGAATGGATGAATTTATTCCTACCGAAGAAGTTATTGTTCCTGCTCTAGGAGGTCCTTCATGGTTTCAACAACTCTGTCCTTTCATTGGAAAACATAAAACTCCTTTAGAGGCCTACTATAAAGCTAGTACTGTTGTTGCCCGAACTGCTAAAAGTTGTCCAGGGATGCTAGAGCTTTTTAAAAATTCTTTTCTTCTTAAATTTCCTTGTGATGTTATTTTAGAAACGATGGAAACAGGAGAGTATCTTTGGCAGAAGCCTAGTAAAACTGAAGTCCTATCTATTACTCACCAGACCACCGCTCAAGTGGAAGATAACGGACCCTTGGCCTCTTGCATCATGATTAAATTTTGTCTTCCTTTTATTTTTCAAGCTCCTAATAATAAAGTAAGTCTTATGGATCCTTTGTATTGGAAACTTCAACCTTACACAGTAGCTCCCGGTGTTATGAATTTTAGCAAAGACCGAGAGCCTCTGGCTCTTCAGGTTATTGCATGTTTTAAAAAAGAGAACAGAATATATGAGTTTAAAAAAGGAGAGCCGATGTGTCTTTATTATACCTGTCATCCTTCTACTCTAGAAATTAATAATAAATTGATTGAGTCTCCTGTTCGACAGGACAAAGCCAGAAGCTTCACTCATCGTTGGTAATGAAAAAAATATTTTTTCTAGTGGGTTTACCCCGAGCTGGTAACACTTTATTAAGTTCTATTTTAAATCAGAATCCGGATATAGCTGTCACCGCTAATAGTATTACACCCGATATCTTATATCATTTATATCAACTAAAGAATCTAAGTGCTTTTAAAAATTTTCCTGACCATCAATCATTGGATAACGTTTCCCACCATGTATTCGATTTATATTATAAGGACTGGAAACAAAAATATATTATAGATAGATCCACATGGGGCACGCCAGGTAACTTAAAAGTTTTAAAAGAAGCTCACACCGATATTAAAATAATTGTTTTAATGAGGGATATTATTGAAGTCCTGGCTTCGTTCATTCGTTGGTCCCAAGAAAATCCTAATAATTTCCTGGATAAATTTAACTTTAAAACTGTTGAAGAACAATGCCACAAATTAATGGAAATAAAAGTAGTGAGTTATAATCTTTGGGCCATTAATAATTTGTTGTTTCAAGAAAACAAAAATTTATACCACATCGTCAAGTACAATGATTTAGTACAGACCCCAGACTCTGTGATTAAAGGGATATATGATTACCTGGATATACCTTCTTTTCAGCATCGCTATAAAAACCTGGATCAATTTGAAATCAATGGGGTAAAATATAATGACAGTGTTGTGGGGAAAAAACTACACTTTATTAAAACAGATCATCTCAGCAAATCTGATTATAATGCTTATGATCTCATACCTTCAGCTATAGTGAAAAAATATAAAAAAGATTGGCTCCTATAGCCCAACCTATAACCTTGAAAGTTTAAGATATATAGTATATTTGTAACTAAAAGAGATTTTTCTATGCTACAAAAACTAGGTTTTTTACCCGGATTTAACAAACAAGTCACGGCTACTGGTGCAGAAGCACAGTGGACCGGAGGAGATAATGTCCGTTTTAGATACGGAACTCCTGAAAAATTAGGGGGCTGGGACCAACTTGGAGAAGACAAACTTACCGGAGCGGCTCGAGCTCTTCATCATTTTGATAATAATGCTGGAATTAAGTACGCAGGCATAGGAACCAATAGAATTTTATATGTCTACTCGGCTGGACAATTTTACGATATTCATCCCATTAAGAATACGATTACGAGTTGTGATTTTTCTACAACCAGTGGTCAACCTACAGTTACCATAACTTTTCCTACACCCCACGGAATGTCAGAAGATGATATTGTTTTATTAGATACGGTTACCGCGCCTCCGGGTTCAGGCTACAACGATGCAGCTTTTGAAGATAAAAAATTTATGGCCACAAGTATTCCTACTTCAACCACTATTAATGTGACGATGACTTCTAATGCATCAGGAACCACAAATAATGTAGGAAGTTGTAGGGCTCAAACTTATTACAGTGTAGGACCCGCACAAGAACTTGGAGGATTTGGTTTTGGTACAGGTCAATGGTCCGGAACAGCATCTGGTCCTGCTACAACGACTCTGGTGACTACTATCGCTGCCGATGCTGCCGTAACCACAGTTGTTTTAACAAACTCTACGGCTTTTCCACCATCCGGAGAAATTAGAATTGGAACAGAAGATATTTCTTATACGAATAATGACACCAGCACAGGAACTTTAAGTGGAGGATCAAGAGCCGTTAACGGAACGACTCTCGCTCTCCATAGCGGAGGAGCTACTATTACTAATATTTCTGACTATGTGGCATGGGGAGAGTCTTCTTCAGATGATGTAACTCTTGAACCAGGTATGTGGGTTCTCGATAACTATGGAACTAAACTGATTGCTTTAATTTATAATGGAGCTTGTTTCGAATGGGATTCTTCAGCAACAAACGCAACAGAAAATAGGGCTACTATTATTAGTGGAGCTCCCACAGCTTCTCGACATATGTTAGTCTCTCCAGTGGATCGACACTTAATTTTCTTTGGAACGGAAACTACGATTGCAGATACTTCTACTCAAGATGATATGTTTATTCGGTTCTCGAACCAGGAAGATTTAAATACGTATACACCTACCGCAACCAATACCGCAGGTACACAAAGACTTGCAGATGGTTCCAAAATTATGGGAGCCATTCGAGGTCGAGATGCCATTTACATTTGGACCGATTCAGCTATTTTTATTATGCGTTTTGTAGGTCAGCCTTTTACCTTTTCTTTCGAACAAGTGGGAACCAACTGTGGACTCATTGGTAAGAATGCATGCATGGAAGTGGATGGTACTGCTTTCTGGATGTCGGAAAATGGATTCTTTCAATATGCAGGTCAACTTCAATCACTACCCTGTCTAGTAGAAGATTATGTTTATGATGATATTAATACGACTTCACGAAATTTAATTAATGCCGGACTTAATAATCTATTTGGAGAAGTGAGTTGGTACTATTGTAGCAACGGATCTAACGTAGTGGATCGTGTGGTTACTTATAATTATTTAGAAACTATCCTAGCCAAAAAACCTATATGGTATACGGGCTCTTTAGCTAGAACTGCATGGGCTGACTCTTCTGTATTTGATAGACCCCATGCTTGTTATTATAACAACTCAGATGATGCTTCTTATGATGTCATAGGCAACACCGATGGAATTACTATCTACTATGAACATGAAACAGGGACCGATCAGATTGATGCCGGCGGAGCTGTAACAGCTATTACCGCCAACATTCTTTCTGGAGATTTTGACATTACTCAAAAACGAGCGGCACAGGGACAACTGTTAGGAGCTCCTGACATTAGAGGAGACGGAGAATATATTATGAAGATTAGAAGATTCATTCCTGATTTTATTAGTCAGACCGGAGACACTCGAATTACTTTACTACTCAGAGATTACCCTAACAACTCAGCATCCAGTTCTTCTCTGGGACCCTTTACAATTACCAGTTCCACTGATAAAGTGGATACTCGCGCAAGGGCAAGAGCAATTGCATTTAAAGTAGAGAACACTTCTACGTCTCAAGACTGGAAGTTAGGAACATTTAGACTGGACATACAACCAGACGGGAGAAGATAATTATGGCATGGCCTTTTGATAACCAAGTAGATTCCGTATTACCAATAGATTATGGAGTACAAACATTAGCTAATTATACTAACAACGCTATGGGTAATAATCAAAATAATTCAGGACTGCAATGGTGGATGAATGCTGATCGAAGCAGATACCCTAGTCCAATGATGCCTGATAATTTAACACAAGACTTAGGAGCTTCTACGGTTCAGCTTCCAAACCAAGGAGGTGTAGATGTAGATAACAATCTACAAATTATTCCTAACGTTCCTAGACCTGGTAAAGGTTTTGGATTTATACCAAGTGCTTTAATGGATATAGGAAGACGAATTGGAGGTAATCCTTATTTTAGTGAAAAGTTTCCTAGTCGAACTTTTACTGAGGGAGATAGAACTTATAGCCAAAGTGGTCTAGGAGGATACTTTAGTCCCGATGAAGTTTTTAATATGCAAGAGTTTGGCGGCGTAGGGCCAGGAGATCCGAGAGTAGATCAGTTTGGTAAAAATATTGTAAGCATGGCTGGTGATTATGAAGAAGGTATTGAAGACTGGGTTCGTAAATATGGCCAAAGACAATCTACAAACAAGGCATTTTTAAAAAGACGGGCAGATAAAATTGCCATGTTAAATAAAATTCGAGCAAGAGATGCACAGATAGCAGCTGATAATCAAGCAGCATCTAATCAATTTTTAAGATCACAAGGAATCACACATTCAGGCGCTGGAGGTGGAGGAAGTTATGTAGATCCCGGTGGACGTAATCGTGGAGGTCAAGGTGCGTTCCGAGAAAATGTTGCGCAAATGAGAGGCGCAGCTAGATCTTACACAGATGCTCAGGGTAATGTAGGGTATTCGAGCGGAAGAAAAGACGGTGGAAGAATTGGTTATCAAGATGGACTTTTTGTAGATGAAGATGTAAATATTCAAGGTCTAGCGAGTATTGTTTAATGGCAAAAATTACTCAAGCTTTAACTAGAGCGAGTAGAGAATATGATCAAAAAACTTTTCAATCTCTAGTTCGTGATCTTGACGGCGTCATCAATAAACTTAACACAACTTTTCAAGAAGAACTTAGACAAGAGATTGAAGCGATGAGCTTCTTTATAGAATAATGGCTGTTATTAATGAATACAAAATGTATGGAGTAACCAGCACCGCTGCCGAAGGACCCATTAATTTATTTGGTACGACTCTGGTAAACGGAGTGGCTACTCAAAACCCATTAATTAATGAGACCTATATTGTGAAGTCTTTACATGTGACTAATAAATCAGGAGGCAATACTCCTACCATTACTATTACCAATAATGGTTTCCAGGTGATTAATACTCAAACTTTAGCGACTGCAGCAAGCGTAGAAATTTTAACGAATCCCATGGTCGTGGAAGGCGATAAAATTCTTTCTTATACTACAGCCGGAACCGTGAGCGATGGGGTAGATATTACCATCAGTTATTTAAATATTCATAAGGAGGTTACTATTTAATGCAGATACTTAAGCCAGCAAAAGTGACAACTACCATAAAACATAAGGAAACAGGGGAGATTTATAAGACCGAAGAAGAGTGGAAAGCGAAGGGAATTGATGAAAAAGACATCCGAAGAGACGTCCATGTTCTCATGCCAGCGCTTGATTTGTTCGGTAAAACAAAGTAGGTTCAAAATTTAGGCAAAATTATGACAAAATCACGTAGACAACAGTATGGACTGGGAAGCTTTGTTAAGAAATTCACAAAGCCTATTAAGAAAGTACTCAAAAGCCCAATAGGAAAAGCTGCTTTAATAGGTGGCCTAGGTATGATTCCTTTTGGAACTGGAGCGTCAAGGGCTAGTTTGTTTTCTAGAGGATTAGGAGCTTTGCGTAATAGAGGAATAGGAACCGCTGCAGGTAAATTTTTACGCTCTGGAGCAGCTGGAGGAGCTAATTTACCACCAAGTCTATTCTCTAGATTAAAGGGTGGACTTGCAGATTTTGGATATGGCAAAGCAGCCTTATTAGGTGGCGGCGCATTGGCTGCAGCTTTACCTTTTATGGGAGTCGATGAGGAGGAAGAAGAAATCTTTGACGACTTTTCTGTGACCCCTGATAGTATTGCTAGCATTAGAGACATGGCAAGAAGACGAGACCCAAGTTTAGCTTTTTTACCAAATCAAAATTATGTCCAGTCAGGATATTATTTAAAAGATGGTGGTGTAGCAAGCTTAGCTAATGGCGGTGGAGCTGGAAACGCTCAAGCCGAACAGATGTTAAAAATGGAATATCAAAAGTATCGTAACCAAGGTGGTACGATGTCTTATCAACAATTTAAAATGCAAGTATTACAACAAGCTCAAGCGCAAGGACCCATGGCTCAGGGACAACGAGCACCACAAGGATATGCTAACGGAGAACTTGTAACCGATGAATCAATGATGGCTGAAACTCCAACAGGAATGATGGAAGAAAATATTGAAGAGGTTCAAGGTGAACCGAGTCGTGAACAACTTGAAGCTTTAGCAATGGAAATTTTCCAATTGCCATTAGAAGAATTAGATGAAGAAAAATTAATGATTGTTTATCAAGCGGCAATGGAAATGCAACCTCAAGAAGAAATGATGCAAGAAGAAGACATTCAGATGGCAGCTTATGGTGGAAGAATTAAAAAAAATGAAGGTGGCATCATGGATCTGGGTGGTATGGAAAAAGATTATAGAAATGAAGGAGGCTTTGTAGCACTCGGTGGTAAAGAAAGAGCTGATGATGTGCCCGCAAGACTTTCCAAAAATGAATTTGTATTTACAGCTGATGCTGTAAGAGGCGCAGGCGGTGGAAACATCGATCAAGGCGCAGAAGTCATGCAGAACATGATGAATAATTTAGAAGCCGGCGGAAAAATGTCAGAAGATTCTCAAGGCGCTCAAGGAATGTATAATAATATGAAACAACTAGAAACAAGGATAGCATAATGGCATTACCAGGATATTTAGAAGATACAGCAAAAGATTATGCTAAACAGGCAACAGCAGCTTATTCTGTACCGATAGATACAGGTACATTTACAGGCAGACAGTTTGTAGCAGGAGAAGATCCTCTACAGACTTCAGCTATTGCTAGAGCTCAAACAGGAATAGGTTCTTATGAGCCTTATTTACAAGCAGCTCAAGCTAATCTTACATCAGCAGGAACTGCAGCGGGAGGTCTTGGAGCTTTAACAGGTCCAACAGCTTATCAATCTTTCATGTCACCCTATCAACAAGATGTGATTGATACATCCTTAGCAGCATTCGATAAACAAGCGGCACAGCAACAACAACTTTTAAGAGATCAATCAATTGATTCTGGTAACTTTGGTGGTGGACGTCAAGGCGTTCAAATGGCAGAGTATCAAAGCGGAAGTGATTTAAATAGAGCGGCCCTTCAAGCAGGATTATTACAACAAGGTTTTGGTCAAGCACAAACTGCAGCTCAACAAGCATTTCAAAATCAACAAGCTATGGCTAACCAACAATTAGGATTAGGCTCAGCACAAATGGGGCTTTCTAATTTTCAAAGATCCGGACTCGGCGCAGACGTTGGAATGGAAGGACAACTAGGAGCATTGAGACAAGGACAAACACAAGCTCAACTTACAGCCGATCAACAAGCGGCACAGACGGCAGCTTATGAACCTTACGGAAGACTAAGTCAGTATGGTCAAGGCATTACAGGATTAACAGGTGGAGTAGCGGCAGCACAATACCAACAACCTCAACAACAAAGTCCTATGTCCCAAGCATTAAGCACGGCTTTAGGAGTGGGAGGTTTGTATCAAAAAATATTCCATCCTCAACCAATGTTTGGAAACATGAGATAATGAGAACTTTAACTAGACCCATGTTCAATATGGGAGGCCCCATTAAGCAGGGAGTCATGCATGGCATTCGAGAACCCTACAAAGGTGGCGGCAAAGCTGCGCTTGTAGGTAATCCTGTCTATCCTAAAACAGGAGGCAGGGAACATCACGCTGTAGCTTTAGGTGCAGGACTTGCAAGATTAGCACCTTTGGCTGCAAGAACCTTCGCCAATATCGGTAGAGGTCTTAAAACGGGAAGAATGTATACTCCAAGCACAGAAAAATTAGGATTTCGAAAAAGATTAGCAGACCTTCTTTTACCAAGTGGTAGATTTAGAAATGTTGCTGGAAAAAAAGCAACTGATCCCTCTTCTGCTTATATGAAAGGTGACTTTACAGCCTCTGCAGGGAGTCCTGCGGTTCCAGGTTCAAGAATGGGTCTATGGGAAGCTTTAACAACCCCCAAACGTTTGGGAGCAGCGATTAGAGAAAATCCTTTTACAACTTTTGGAGTCGCATCTACTATTCCTCAGACTGGATTTTTAGCGGGTAAAATAGCCGCAGCAGCACCAGGAAAAATATGGGATACAACAAAAAGATACGCAGCTGGAGTATTACCTGGCGATCAAAGTAGCTGGTATACACCGGAAGAACCACCTAAAGGTATAGAGAAACCCGGTGGCTATTCTAAGGCAACGGTCACAGGAAAAGGATTAGATAAACCCTTAACAAAAGCTCAGCAAGAAAAATGGGCTGACGCTCAAAGAGGAAAACGTTTAGATAATCTTTTAGACATCATGGGTTATGATCGATCTAAAAAGACAGCGATCGCTGATGCCTTAATTGATGCAAGTAAAATTGTAAGCGATAGAGGAACGTTAGATAGAAAAAATATTACAGGTGAATTAATTAACCCAATCATACAAGCAACAAGTAAACGACTTGATAAACCAGAACAAATTAGAGAAGCGGTTGGTCTGATGATGGCTAAAGGTGAGATTGAAAAAGATTTATATAAATGGAAACCAGGAACTGCTTTAAAGAATGCACAAGACATGGCGGAGACATTAGGTATCACTGTTGAAGAAGCAATGAGAAGACAATCCAAAATGTCTACGAATGTAGGAGAAGAAATCATGGGGTGGGGTGTTACTAAGAAAAGTGCACCAACCGAATCTGAAATTGAACAAATTACTCGTAACTATGCTAATGCAAATAACATAGATTTTAAAGAAATAATTTCTACAGATAAACTTAAGGAAGGAGGCCTACAGGAAACTGACACTATTGAAATAGTATCAGGTCTTCTTACAGGTGATGCCGGTAAGGATGATGGCTTCTATCAAGTAGGTAAAGACGTAATAAAAGTTACAAACGGTGTGCCTAAGAAACATTATGGAGGATAGGATAGATGGCCAAATCTTTTGCAGAAGTTTACGGTGGAAGAACAGAGTCAGGTCCTACTAACAAGGTAGGTACTTTTGAATCCATGCTCGCAGGTGTGGGTTCCGGTCTTATTGCAATTCCAAAAGGATTATTTTCACTCGGTGCAACGCTTCTTGATCTCGGAGTCGATTCAGGTAAAGCCGCTGAAGTAGAACAATGGTTTGATGATCTAACCGAGTGGGATGAAAAATCAGAAGCCACAGCAGCAGGAAAAATTACAGAACTTTTAGTTAACATTGGTATCCCTGGAGGAGTAGGGTTTAAAGTAGCCAGTGGAATGGCTAAGCAGGCTATGCTCGCTTCTAAAACGGGTAAATATCTCAAATTAAATACTCCTACACTTAAAGACGGAGTTAAGAAAGCTGCCGAGCTTAATACTAAAGGCAAGACTAATCGATTTTTTGCAGGTGCAATAGGCGGAGGTTTAGCTGAAGGAGTTTTTATTGGCGACGTTGAAAAAGCCGGGAGCTTTGGAGATTTAATAGGAGGTCCCACTGAAATTCGTAGAGGCGATGACGATGATGCCGTAAGGGATTTATTAAATAGGGTTAAGTTCGGAACAGAAGGAGCTTTGTTCACGGGTATTTTAGGTGGCATAGGAAAAGGAATTAAAAAAGTAACTTCAAGAACAGAAAAATTAGATGTTGTAAATAGTAAAATTGATAGACTGATCGATAAGTTTGCTTCGGGGTTCAGGGCACGAAGCGGAAAGGATCAAGTCTTTTTTGATATGGAAAGAACCAGCAAGGGATTAAGTTCTGGCGACGCAGCGCTGGCTAAAAATGCTTCTAGAGAAGTAGACACACTCATAGATGGACTCTTTCCTCCATGGAGAACCCTAGCAAACAAACAAACCGCTAAGGACAGACAAAAAATGTTAGGAGAAATTCAAGAGCTACTTTTGGAAGGGGACCCTAAAATCGTAGATGACATTGGTAAAGATGGTAAAATTACAGGAAAATTAAGAGCAGAGTTGGGAGACTTGGATCCCAAATTAGCGAGAGAAGTAGCATCAAAAATGATGAAGGCCGGCGCTACAGACGAGCAGGTTAAAACTATCTTTGCTAACTTAAGTGCTATCCGAACCAGATGGTCAGATTTATATACTAAGCTTGGACGTACCCTAGAGCCAGAAGAACTAAAAGCATTTAAAGAATACTTTGGAGATAAATTTTCAGGTTATTTAGGAGCTACTTATGATATTTTTCAAAATAAATCTATCATTCCGTGGTTACGATACAAACCCTCTTCTGAAGCAATTAACGAAGTAAAACAAGTTTTTAAAGACAGTTATGCTTTAGCTAATCCAGGAAAACAATTAGACGATCTAGTAGCAGAACAACAGGTTGCAGATATATTAGCTGAGGGAGGACACCTGCTTCCTAAGGGAATGAGAATGGATAAACCTACCGATGCTATTTTTAGAGTTCCAAAGTTCTTTGTAAACCGTACAGTTCTAAAAGAAGCTGCCACTAAAAGAGGAAGTCCTTTGATTTCAATCGGCGATGTTAAAGACCCTCAAATGAAAGAAGCTTTTAATAAACTTTTAGGTAAACAATATGATCCAATGCAAACCATGATTGGAGGGATGGCTAAGCTTTCCATACTGGCAAGAAGAAATATTTTCTTTGATGACCTGATTAAAAAAAATGACGAGCTCATAGCCGCAGGCAAGAAACCTCTATTTGTTTCATCAAACGAAGAAGCATTAGGCGTTTGGGGTGTTGGAGGATCTAGACAAATTCGAGTGGACCAAGCTAGAGCACTAGCCGTTGAATCAAAAGCAGGAGCCTCTAATCCTTTTCAAAGAGATGGTGTACCTTTATATGCCTCTAATGGGATAGCCGATGCTTTAGAACAGGCAGCAGGAGGACTCAATGGTAGTGGACCTTTGATGAGAATGTATGAAAGTTTAGTTCTTTGGCCTAAAGCAACATCACAGATTGCTAAAACCATTCTGTCACCGATTACTCATGCCCGTAATTTTATTAGTGCTGCATCATTTGCTGCAGCCAATGGAATTCTTCCGGTTAATGTTGGAAAGGTACCTATCACTATAGCAGGAAAAGAAACTTTCGAAAACCCTATAAAGCTAGCTTACTCAGCCCTACAGACCGGGCTCAAGGGAACACGACAACAAAATGAATTATACGAAAGGCTTTTAGAACTTGGAGTTGTAAATTCTAATGTAAGACTCGGAGATCTATCCAGACTTTTAAGAGATGTTAACTTCGGAGAAACAATGACTTCGGACAAAGGATTAAGACTTTTACTTAAACCTTTATCAAAATTAAAATCCGTAGGTCAGGATCTCTACACCGCTGAAGATGATTTTTGGAAAATTTACTCTTGGGCTATAGAGAAATCAAGAATTGCAAAAGCTTTTGAGAAGCAGGGTTTAGTTCGAGGCAAATACTTTACAGATGCTGCAGGTAATTCCGTACGACTTACCGAAGACTGGTTGGAAAGAGAAGCTGCGGATATTGTAAAAAATAATATTCCTAACTATGATTTTGTTCCAGATTTTATTAAGAGCTTACGTAGACTTCCTATCGGAAATTTCGTAGCGTTCCCTGCAGAAATTGCAAGAACAGGAACGAACATTGTAAGAAGAGCTTTAAGAGAGATTAATGAAACTATTACTCTAGCTAATGGGAAAGTCGTTAAACCTTTTGAATCGATTGGTTATACAAGACTCTTTGGCTTTGGAGCTACAGTAGCAGCTATTCCTTATGCAACGACTAAAGTATTCCAAGGAATCTATGATGTGACGAACGAAGAACGAGATGCCATTAGAAGATACGCTGCAAAATGGTCCAAGAATTCTACCCTTCTTCCTATGAAAGATGAAGAAGGAAACTTTAAGTACATTGATTATAGTCATGCCAATGCATATGATACTTTAACCAGACCTATTCAATCGGTCATTAATTCTGTCGCTGATGGACGTACCGACAACGATGGAATGATGGATGATTTTATGAGAGGTATGTTTGTAGCCATGAAAGAATTTGGTGAGCCTTTCGTCAGTGAAGCTATCTGGACAGAAGCAGCGATGGATGTTTTACCTATCATGGGAAGAGGTGGAAGAACTGTAGACGGCGTTGAAATTTATAGTGATAAAGATACAGATGGAACCAAAGCCAGTAAGGTGATGGCTCATCTTGTTAAAGCTCAAATGCCTTTCTCGATGACTCAACTTAAACGAATGGACCAGTCTATTGAAGCCGTCGATGTTTTAACTAAAGGAAAATTTGATGAACGAGGCATGACCTATGAATTCGGTGACGAATTTGGAGGACTTTTTGGTTTCAGAGCCATTAAAGTAGATCCAGGTCGATCCATCAAATATAAAGTCGCTGATTTTAAAAGAGGAGTAAGGGATTCAGGAGGTTTATTTACCCGAGTAAGTTTAAAAGGTGGACCTATTGAACCAAGAGAAATTGTAGATGCTTATATCAATGCGAACCGATCTTTGTTTGGAGTCAAACAAGAGTTCAAACAAGATATCGATGCAGCAAGACTCTTAGGAATTTCTGAAGAAGATTTTAATGCCGGTGTAGATATTTCCAACGTAGAACTTGGAGCTATTGATAATGATATCTTTAGACCATTAAATATTTCTGCAGATGTCCGAGAAGGATTCGCAAGGAACGCAGAGAACTTAGGAGTATCCAATCCTTTAGATGCCGCAGAGTCTGTGATTGCAGAAATTCAAGGGCAACTTGCTGATTTACCTTTGAACACACCTAATTTTCCTGATATAGAAAATCCACTTTTGCCTAGTGGAGATCAGCGAGTGCTTCCTAATATTAATATGAGTTCGTTGAATTTACCAAGCATAAATCCACAGGCGGTCAGAAACACGGGTGGAAATCTTAACCTTGATCAAATGACAACCCAACAAAAAATTGACGCATTTTTTGGCCGAGGATAAAAACTTAACTAACTATGTCTAAAGCAGATTATCAAGAAATTATTTCTGAGTATAAAGAACAGGTTCGAGTTCTTAAAGAGCAGGTTAATGAACTGACCGATGCTTGCAAAGCAAAAGATTCTGCATTAAAAAGAGCCTTACAAAAGTTAGAATATACGACAGACGATTTAGATAAATTACAGGAGAAAAAAGATGAAACTGACGGAAAACTTTAGCCTAAACGAGCTGACAAAGTCACAGACAGCTGAAAGAAAGGGCATAGATAATACCCCTAGTACCGAGCACCAGGAAAACCTGAAATCGCTCTGTACGGCGATCCTACAGCCTGTTCGAGACTACTTTTCTAGGGTTGTAAGCGTTTCTAGCGGATATCGCTCTCCAGAATTGTGTGTTGCCATAGGCTCAAAAATTACGAGTCAACATGCTTCTGGCTGCGCGGCGGACTTCGAAATTTTTGGAGTATCCAATAAAGAATTAGCAGATTACATTCACGAACATCTGGACTATGATCAACTCATTCTCGAGTACTGGAAAGAATCAGATCCTAATTCGGGGTGGGTGCACTGTTCGTACTCACAAACTCATAATCGAAAGCAGTATTTGAAAGCTTTCAAAACTGACAACGGTACGAAATACGAATCAATGGTTTAAAAAACCGAAAAAATTTTTAAGCAAGCTTTTACTATACTCCCAGAAAATGTAGGATTAAGCAAATCCTAACCAACCGGTAATAATATACTTTTCATGATGCTTGGTGATTTGGCCTTTATGGGTATGAGAAAAGTCAGTCGGCCATATTAAAGTTAATCCTTTTTCAGCAGGAGTCGTTAAATCTTGATATTTAAAATGAGTGCCTCCATCAGGAACATCATTCAAGTAAGTCATAAAAACTAGACAGCGATTTTCTGCTTGGCTGCTTCTTTCAAAATGCCACTTTTTAAATCCTTCTCCAGGATTATAGTGTTGAATTTGACAGGATTCTCCCATTCCAAATTTACTAAATTCTTCAACCTCAGGATATTTCTTTTCATATAAATGAACAATGTTTCCTATAAGGTTTTTATATATAGTAAAGGTTGGATGATCATAAGAAGGATGGATTGGAACTTCGGTAGAAACTTTTTCCTCAGGATCTACACGTAAAGGTGGCCCCACAACACCGGGAGTCTGTTTATCTTTATTTTCTTTAAAGAGGTTTATAATATCATCACACAATGGCTTAGGAATATACCATCCCCCTATCATTGTATTACTGGGTAAAATATATTCTTTTAAATCCATGCTTTTAATTTTTCTCCCATTATCTTACTAGCAATATTTATTTTTTTTCTTAAAGCTTTCACAATTCTCTCATCTACCGTATCTTGAGCCATAATATCAATATATGTCATTGGAAATTTTTGTCCAATTCTGTCTATACGGGCTTCTGATTGTTGGCGTTTCTCTAAATCATAGCCATTAGAATAATAAATCATTGTACTTGCAGCCGTCAAGGTGATACCATACCCGCCAGTTTGCGTGGTCCCCACTAAAAATCTTACGGGACTTTTAAGATCTTGAAATTTTTTAATGTTATCCTGTCTTTCACTCATAGGTGTTTTTCCATAATAAGTTACAAAAGAGTTATCCCCATACTCTTTTTTAAGATGTTCTACGATTGTTTCTACGTCGTACTGGTAATGTGCCCATATTACAACCTTACCGTGTATCTCTTCTAGAGTATTTAATAATTCTGTAATTCTATTATTTTTTATATCTTTAGTGGTTCCATCATCAGCTGTAAAATGACCACATGTAATTTGATGTAGTCTCATAAGTTGAGTTAAGACAGTTGCTGTTGTCATCTGTTTTCCTTCCATTTCCGCTAGAGCTAGGTGTTTCATTTGTTTATAAACTTTCTCTTGGGCCGGCGTCAATTTAACAATTCTTTTCATAAATGTTTTAGGAGGTAAATCTAAACAGTCATCCTTTAAAACTCTAGAAGAGAAAGCTTTTAATTTTTCTGAAAGCTCTTCTAAATTTCTATAACCCACAACAATCTGCACATTTCGTCCTCCAAAATTAGCTGTCTTCATTACCGCATAACGTGTTCTAAAAGTGTAATAAGAACTATGACCCAAAAGTTCTGAGGATAAAAAATCACATTGTTTATATAAGTCTAAGGGAGACTTAGTAACAGGAGAACCTGTTAGTATTCTTTTATATTTAGCATGAGGAGCTAATTTACATATATTTTTAGTTCTTTTTGCATCAGGATTCTTAATAGTTGTACTTTCATCAATTGCCATCATAGTATTATGACAACTTAAAAATTTAGTTGCAAAATCAACCCCTTTTTGGGTTGAAAAAGCTTCTACATTCATAATTAAAATATGAAGTTCTTCTCCAGTTTTAAAGAGAGCGTTTAATTTTTTAGATTGTCCTTTGGTAATATTAGCCTGCCATAATACTGACACTTTTTCTATATGTTCAGGAAAATGCTCAGGAATTTCTTGTTCATACCAAGTTCCAATTACTCCTTTAGGAGCCACAATTAAGGCTCCATCTATCTTCCCTTGATCATAGAGCATGGCAATATTATCCAAAAGCACTTTAGATTTTCCGGTACCCATCTCCATAAAATAAGCAAAATAAGATTTTGTCCAAGAAGCCTCTAGGGCTTTTAATTGATGCTCATATGGTTTAGTTTTAAACTTATAATTCATCTTTCTATTGACTTACTATATAGGATAATCTATAACCTTTGTCAATGTTAGAAAGATACAAGGTACTATGTTTACTGTAATGAGTGGGGCTAATGAAAAGCCTATTGTATATGTAATTCAGGAGATCGCAGGGACCAGAGATGGTCGCCCTAAAATAAATATTATGGGAGCTGCAGAATTTGGAACGTTTAAGTTTTTATTACCAGAACTTTCCCAAATTATTTTTTCTCCTGGTCCATTAATTTTTAAACTAAGAAAAGGTTTACAAAATTATAGGGAAAAAGATTTTTTATTACTTACAGGAGATCCTGCTATTATTGGAGTCGCGTGTTCTATTGTATCTGATAAGACTAACGGTAAATATCAATTACTCAAGTGGGATAAACAAGAAAGAAAATATTATTCCATTAAGATTAATCTACACGAGAAAGGAGAGATAAATGAGTGATATTAATTACGAAGAAGATCAGAGAAAATCTTTGGATTCAGTAAATGAATCTGATAAATTATCTGATCAAGTTGTGAAGCTAACAAATCTAGAAGATATATTAGCTAAAAAAGAAGTGGAACTAAAAGAACTCAAAAGAAATATAGAGTTAGTTTCAGGGGAGATTATTCCTACAATGATGCAGGAAATGAATATCTCCACACTTAAATTGGCAGATGGAACTTCAGTTGAAGTAAAACCTGTCTATGGTGCTTCTATTCCCGTTGCAAAACGAGAAGAAGCATTTAAATGGCTTCGAGAAAACGACCTAGGTGATCTTATTAAAAATGAGGTTACTGTTGCTTTTGGTCGTAACGAAGACACCAAGGCAAGCGATTATGCAAGCCTTGCACAAAGTCGAGGGTACCAACCTGTCCAGAAATTAAAGGTTGAGCCTATGACACTTAAAGCATTGGTCAGAGAGCGTCTAGAAGCTGGACAAGAAGTGCCTTCTGATCTTTTTAACCTGTTCACGGGCAACAGAACAAAAATAACAAGGAACAAATAATCATGAACAAAGAACAAGGAAACATGACACAAAAAGAAAGTGCTCCTCTTCCCGCAAATGTATTTGAGGAAGATGCAGCAAGAGGATTAGGCAATATAGGTCAACAAGATCTAGCATTACCTTTTCTTAAAATCCTGGCACAGTTATCACCTGAAGTAAACAAAAGGGATGGTAAATATGTGGAAGGTGCAGAAGCAGGAATGATATACAATTCTGTTACTGGAGAGTTATATAATGGTGTGAAGGGCATTGATGTCATTCCATGCTTTTATAAACTCGAGTATCTTGAGTGGAAAGACAGAGGAGAAGGATTAGGCGCACCTGTTGCGATTTATGATTCTTCATCTGATGTGATGTCTAAAACAAAACCAGATGCAAATTATAAAGATAGATTACCTAACGGTAATTATATCGATAAGACTGCATCGCATTTTGTAATCATCTTAGGCGATAGTCCCTCAACAGCTTTGATTTCCATGAAGTCTACTCAATTAAAAATTAGTAGAAAATGGAACTCAATGATGAGTGGTTTAAAACTAAAAGGTAAGAATGGCTTATTTACGCCAGCATCTTTTAGCCATATTTACAGACTAAAAACAACTCAAATGTCAAATGATAAAGGCACTTGGTTTGGTTGGGAAGTAAGTAAGGTAGGACCAGTCACTGACAGTCAAGCTTATCAACAAGCCAAAACGTTTTCTGAAAACATTTCCAAAGGAAGTGTTAAAGCGAAGCATGGCTCTGATAAACCGAAAGGGTCTAACTCTCACTTTTAACCGATTAGTCGTTTGACGACTAAGACGGGGCGAGAGCGGGAGACTTAACTCGCCCCGTGTTTAAAGATATTTATGGATGAGAAATATATACAGATCTTTTGTGGTTATCGGGGAGCGTATGGTGTCGCTAATATTAAAAATGCCTATGTTGATCCAGCCAGCGGAAAACTTAGATTAAAACCAGGAGACTATCGCTGGAATTATCAAGAGCTTACTGACGATATCTACCTTGATCATTTAAATGGTAAAAAATCTATTGGAATTCAGCCTTGCAATGAAGAAGGTGAAACAAAATTTGGTCTTATTGATATAGACCCTTCTAATTATGAAAATTTTGATAGGAAATTTATCATAGACAAAATTCAAGAATACAAATTACCTCTCATACCTATTCTATCCAAAAGTAAAGGACTTCATCTGTATATTTTTATGAGAAAGTTTGTGGATGCAGCAACACTAAAATCTTTTTTAAGTAATCTCCTTCCTCTTTTTCAATTAAAATCAGACACAGAAATTTTTCCCAAGCAAACACAACTAACCAAAGATCTAGAGAGAGGAACCTTAAGACCAGGACAATTTATTAATCTACCTTATTTTAATAAAACAGAAAGAAGAGCTTTAAACATAGACGGAACCGAATTTACTTTTGAACAGTTTATTTCTTTAGTTGGATCTAATTTAGTTGATCCGGATCAGCTTACTATCATTACAGATAACATTGATAAAAAGATTTTTGAAGGAGCTGATGGAGATTTTAAAGATGGTCCTCCATGTTTAGCAACATTATCGACAATGATGAAAGACCCTCAGTTCGATGGCAAAGATAGGTTTATGTACAACTACCATGTCTTTGTTAAAATGAAATATGAAGACACATGGAAACAAAAAGTTAAAAATGCTCCTGTTAAATATTTTGCCGAACAACATGCCAATGCCTGGGATGATAAATTATTAAACGCTAAAGTCAGATCATGGGCAAGATCATTAAAAGGATATACCTGTACACAGAGTCCTATTAGTGATCATTGTAAAAAAGGAATATGTGTTAAGAAAAAATTTGGAGTGTTAGCAGGATCAAAAGGAACCTACCCTGTTTTAACTAACCTTAAGAAAATAGATCTCGATCCTGAACCCGAGTTTGAATTTGATGTTATTAGGCCTGATGGAATCAGCACAGCTACCGTTCACTGTCGATCAGTTGAACATGTTAATGATCAACGTAAGAGACGCAATGCAATAGCAAAAGCTGCAGGATTTCCTCCTCCTATTATCAAAGGAGATGAGGATCAAATAGTATTGGATGCTTTATGGAAGACTCAAAAAATAGTTAACCCTCCTATTGGAACTACCTCTAAGGAAAAATTACACGACGTTCTTCATGCTAAAATTAATGGACCCAAAGCTATGAATGATGCTGGGTTTAAAACAGGAACAGTTTTAATAGAAGAAGGATATGCTTTTTTTAAATTTGATAAATTTTATGACAAACTTAGATCCAAGAATTGGAAATACAGTGAAGATAAAACAGGTACCATGATGCAGGTAACTTATAAAGATTGTGATATAGATTTTTTAGATCAGAAAAGATTTCCAGCCAAAGACAAAGGTAAATATAATACTCCTACTAAAAACATTATAAAAATTTCTATTAAAGAATTTGAAAACGTCCCTATTCATCACACTAAACTAGAACATAAAAAGGATATTTTATGATGAGAAAAATACTCGGGCCTCCGGGAACAGGGAAAACAACACGTTTATTACACTACGCTAGAACTTTTCTTAAACTAGGAACACCTATTGATAAAATAGGGTACTTTGCTTTTACTAAAAAAGCTGCAAGCGAAGCTAAGGAAAGAATGCTAGATCAAAATCCTAACATTAGCGAAAAACAATTAAAAAATTTTAGAACTCTTCACTCTCTAGCTTTTTGGAAATTAGGAATGAAAAAAAGTGAGGTGATGCAAGACGAACACTATGAAGATATAGGAAGAAGTTTAGGAATAGAGGTAACGGTTTATAGTAATGGCGAAGAAAAGACAGGATTTGTTGACTCAGATAGTGAATATTTTAACATCATTAATGCAGCCAGAATAAAAGAAATTCCTATTGAAGATGAATACAACACCGATATGTACTCGCATGACCTTGATCAAAACTTATTATATATTTTGAGAGATGAGGTAGCTAACTATAAAGAATCTTTTCATCTTAAAGATTTTACAGACATGATAGAAAAATTTATTGTGTCAGAATTGTGTCCAAAATATGATGTGGTTTTTATTGATGAAGCTCAAGATTTATCACCGATTCAATGGAAGATGTTTGAAATTTTAAAGAAAAATTCTAAATATGTTATCTTAGCAGGTGACGACGATCAAGCTATTTATGGATGGGCAGGTGCAGATGTTAAGAGGTTTCAACAGGAACCAGCAAAAGAAATAGTATTACCACAATCTTATCGCGTTCCTAAATTGATTCAACACATTGCTGACAGTATTTTAAGTAGAATACCAGATGAACGGAGATTAAAAAAAGAATGGAAAGCACGAGATGAAGATGGAGCTGTACATCCTATTACTTCTATCGAAGATGTTCCTTTACATGAAGGAAAATGGTTAGTGTTAGCTAGATATAATGATAAATTAATAAAGCTTAAGCCATCCTTGAGAGATAGAGGAATTTATTTTGAGTATAAAAATAGAAAGAGTTATAAAACTAGATTATATGATGCCATCCAAAACTATACACGATGGACCAAAGGATCCCAACTCTCCATATCAGAGTGTAAAGATTTATTTGAATATTTTGGTAAAGAATTTCCACAAAAGGAAGAAAGACTTTATGACTTAAAAGAGTTTGGCTATAGCCACACTCAACGTTGGTTTGAAGTTTTTGAAACTGAACCTGAAGACAGCCTTTACATCAGAGACATGTTACAAGCAGGAGAAGAATTATCTAAAGAAGCAAGAGTTAAACTATCAACGATTCATGCAGCTAAAGGAGGTGAAGCAGATAATGTTTTACTGATTTTAGATAACACCAAAACCATTAGAGAGGCGATTGAAAAAAGCCCTGATAAGGAAGACGAAGAAAATCGGATATGGTATGTGGGCGTCACACGTACCAAACAAAACCTATATATTATGACGGCAAAAAAGGAGGATAAAGGATATGACATCGAAAGTATACAATAAACAAATTGGCGGATCCCATTATAAAGACATGGTCGTGCAGCCGAGCAAGTTCATTAATGATAACAAATTGCTTTTTGCAGAAGGAAATGCTATAAAATATATCTGCAGACACGCACATAAAGGAGAAGTACAAGACTTGGAAAAAGCTAAGCATTATATTGATATGATCATTGAGAGAGACTATGGTTTGTTTCAAGAGCTTAAAAATAAAGGAGTAGTTAGCGACAAGGTAAAACTTGGAGAATTAAAAAATCTTTTAAAAAAAGAAAGGTGTCCACATAACTAATGCGAATTCCTAGATTCGAAGCCCAAACTGAATGGGTGAAGCCGACAGAATTTCCAGACTTAAGACAAGTAGATGAAATTGCAATTGATTTAGAAACAAAAGATCCTGATCTTATTAAAAAAGGATCTGGTTCTATTATTGGTAATGGAGAAGTGATTGGTATTGCCGTAGCTTCTGCATACTACAAAGGATACTTTCCTATTGCTCATGAAGGTGGCGGTAATATGGAGAAAGCCAAAGTATTAATGTGGCTTAAGGATATACTCGAAGCTCCCTCAACAAAAATTTTTCACAATGCAATCTATGACGTCTGCTGGCTAAGAGCTATGGGTTTTAAAATTAATGGCGATATTGTTTGTACTATGCTGGCCGCAGCTATTACAGATGAAAACAGATTTAGATACGATCTCAATAGTTTATCCTGGCACTATCTAGGCTATGGTAAAAATGAAAGAGCACTCGCAGAAGCTGCCTCTGAATGGGGCATCGATCCCAAAGCAGAAATGTATAAATTACCGGCTATGCATGCAGGTGCTTATGCGGAAAGAGATGCGGAAGTAACATTAGGACTTTGGCAAGAACTAAAAAAAGAAATTATTAGTCAAGATCTAGAAGATGTGTTTGATTTAGAAACAGATCTCTTTCCCTGTCTAGTCGACATGAGATTCAAAGGCGTTCGAGTTGATATTGAAAGAGCCCATGCAATGAAGAAGCAATTAATAACCGAGGAACGAGAAATTTTACGAAAAATAAAAGAAGAAACTAACATAGACACACAAATATGGGCAGCACGATCCATTGCTAACGTATTTGAAACATTAAAAATAGAATATCCACGAACAGAAAAAACATCAGCCCCCTCTTTTACTAAAAATTTTTTACAAGAACATAAACATCCTGTTGTAAATATGATTGCTAAGGCTAGAGAAATAAATAAAGCTCATACAACTTTTATTGATTCTATTCTACGTTATGAACATAAAGGAAGAATACACGCAGAGATAAATCAACTTAGAAATGCAGGAGGAGGAACAGTTACAGGAAGATTTTCTTATCAGAATCCAAACCTTCAGCAGATTCCCGCACGTAATAAAGATTTAGGACCTAAGATCAGAAGCTTATTTATACCTGAAGAAGGATGTAAGTGGGGCTGTTTTGATTACAATCAACAAGAGCCAAGACTCGTTGTGCATTACGCATCTCTTTATAAACTTCCATCGGTTTATGATGTATTAGATTCTTATAAAGAAGATGTAACCGCAGACTTCCATCAAACCGTAGCTGACATGGCTCAGATTCCTAGAACACAAGCTAAAACAATTAATTTAGGATTATTTTATGGAATGGGTAAAGCAAAACTTCAAGCAGAATTAGGTGTAACAAAAGAAAAAGCTGCAGAATTATTTAATCAGTATCACACAACTGTTCCATTCGTAAAACAGTTAATGGAGAAAGCTTCTAACGCAGCACAAGAACGAGGACAGATAAGAACGCTACTGGGAAGACTATGCAGGTTTCATTTATGGGAACCCAACAGTTTTGGTATGCATAAAGCTATGCCTCACGAAGAAGCGCTCAGGGAACATGGACCAGGAATTCGTAGAGCTTATACCTACAAATCATTAAACAAATTAATTCAGGGATCTGCTGCTGATATGACTAAAAAATCTATGTTAGAGTTATACAAAGAAGGAATTGTAGCTCATATTCAAATACATGATGAACTTGATTTATCCATTGAAAATGATAAACAGGCTAAACGAATTGTTGAGATTATGGAAAATGCTGTTACACTCGAGGTTCCCAATAAAGTTGACTATGAGTTTGGTAAAAATTGGGGTGACATCTATGATTAACAAGGAGGAAACATGGAAACAATTAAACAAATCTGGCAAGACCACCGAAAAATTTGTATCGGTGCTGGAGTAGTAGTTGTTATTTTAATAATCGCTGCACTATAGGACCTTATGTTGAATGGCTTATCTGAACGCAAATATACCTGCAACGTATGCGCAGGTAAGGAGAGAATATCTCTATGACCTTTCCGGACATGTGGGAGAAGCTGAAGACTGTGTCATCTTTGGGATGGCATCACTTTCAGGGAGCGCTATACTCTTTCATGCAATTATGGAAAATGGTGCTATCTTCTATCGTTTGCCGATTAGCGCCTTTATCCAAAGAGGATTTGATGTCAAAAAGGTTCCTAGGATGCGACTTGACGAGTTGGAGCTTTGGAATTGTTTTAGTTACTATCCTAGTATTCATACTTTTGATATCCTTCTAGGCCAATCAGGAAAATATATCGGAAAAGATAAGAAATGGTATCCCGGTACCTATCTTTTCACTGTTGACTGGGCTCACCCAGAGAGTAATATAGTAGATACGGATCATTCCGAAATACCGCACGAACATAAGTGCGCACACATACTTGCGTTGGAAAACGGCAACTATGCGGCTCAGCCAAACAATAGATTAATATGGAGCATTCCCTCTTTTACGGTAAAAGATGAGGTTCCTATTGATTGGAAGGTACAAACTTCTAGCTGGAATGTAGAAGATAGTGGGAAATGGAAAACCGAAGATACGGATAACTTTTTCTATGAAATTGAGGAGAAGAAAAATGGAAACGACAAAGTGTAAAAACTGTAATTGTAATTGTCACTGTTCTTTAAAAGAACACGGCGATATGTACGGGGTGTGTAGTTGCACTGTGTGCGAACATGAGTTAGAAGAGTGTGAAGTATGTCAGTAGAAGAAAAACAAACCTGCAATATGCATACCAAAGAAAAAGAAAACTTAGGTACATGTTGTCGCGTAAAAGACGAACAAGAAAACGCAGAGCAACTAACGTATGAACATCATGCGAAAGTGGGATCTGCACCAAAGGAAACAAATGAATAAATTATTTTTAATGATTGCTTTACTATTTGCATTAAGCGCCTGCTCAGTGGGCAAAAAATGCACCTATACTCAAGAAGGAACAAAGATCTCTTCTTGGTTCTGGGTTTTCTCTGGTGATAAACCAGTAGATGTAGATAAAAACAATTGTAACTAAATGAACAAAAAGTTAATTATGGCATTAGAAGATGAGGTACAGAACTTTAAAGCTTCTAAGGGCAAGAAGAAGCGTAAGAAAAAAAAGAAACATGACAACTAAATGGATGAAATATTTAATATCTTCTTTCATCATTGGCGTCATCTTTCTAGTAGCGTGGGCAAATGAGTAAACCTTTTAAATTTTCAGAAGAAGCAGCCGTTCAGATGCCATTCAAGACGGTAGCTAGTCTAATTGCTCTCGTGTCAATTGGGACGTGGGCCTATTTCGGTATTAATGAAGCGCTCAATAAGCACAATACCCAAATAGAATTAATGGAAAGAGATTTAGAAATGAATACAGAATTTAGAATCAAATGGCCTAGAGGACTACTGGGTTCACTTCCCGCAGATTCTGAGCAGTTCATGTTGATCGAAGAACTATATAAACAAGTAGATAAGATGCAGATTAGAGTGGACTCTATGATGCACAATGAAGTTAACATCAATGCTTTAACTAAAGCAGTTAATAAGTTACAATCGGATGTAGAGAAATTAAAAGATAAACAAAGAGCATTTGCTAATGGAAATGGAGCACACTAATGGCTAGACCAGGATTATACGCGAACATACATGCGAAAAGAAGAAGAATAAAAGCAGGTTCAAAAGAAAAAATGAGGAAGGTTGGTAGCAAAGGTGCGCCAACAGCTAAACAATTTAAGAGAGCAGCTAAGACTGCTAAAAAATAATGCCAGGCGTTGCGTTAAGAGGTTATGGTAGAGCTTATTTAAAAGCCGGAGGTTCTCCAGCCTGGACTAGAAAAGAAGGAAAGAATCCTAAAGGTGGATTAAATGCTAAAGGTAGAGCTAGTTACACAAAAGGAACTTTAAAAGCTCCCAGTAAAAAAGTGGGTAATCCAAGAAGAGCTTCGTTCTGTGCCAGAATGGGTGGAATGAAAAAGAAATTAACATCAGCTAAAACAGCTAGAGATCCAAATTCAAGAATTAATAAATCATTAAGAGCGTGGAATTGTTAAATGGAAGATAACTATAATATTAATGATCATTTGTGTGAAAAATGTGGGTGCCCTTGTCATTGCTATTTTGAAAAGCATTCAACATGGGGTGGACCTCCAAGCGCAACGAGCGGAGAGTGCGATTGTACTACATGTGATTGTAAAGGAGGAGAATAATGGAAGAAATTATCATATGCGTGGCCCTTTGCATGTTCATGGAAGGAAAACTTGTAGAGCACACTTACCAGGCATCTATGTCAGAATGCCTGAAGCATAAGAGGATTGCCGAGAGAACCATTCAGCCCGAGCGCGTTCAATTTAAATGTGGCCCCAATATAAAAGCTAGAGTTGAATATGTCGAAGAAGAAGGACAAACAGCAGGACGCACAAGAATTTTAGAAGTATTGGACCATGGCTACAAGGACGACAAATACTAGAAATCCCATAGCTCGATTACTAAAAAACTTTACTCCTAAACGGTTTAAAGATAAAAAGAAGTATGAGAGGAAAAGACATGTTTGGAAAAGGAGCAAGTATTAAGGCTGAAGTCACTAATGGCCATTGTCCATTATGCCAGGAAAAAACTATTTTTGTTTCTATTTGCAATAACATATACCGATGTATTACTTGTGGTGGAGACACCGAACAAAAAGTAAATGGGGTAATTCAATATTTGCCTATCAGCACCGGAGATAGCATACCCTCTGATCATGGGCTAGAAAAAGATGGCTCGTAAAAAACCTCTTTATGGGGCCTCTAATTACAAGAAAAAGACCAGGAAACAGAGACCTGGAAGACACGCTAAATCCTACTCAAAACGCATCCCCCCACGTAAAGCACGCTACAGGGGCCAGGGAAAATAATTTTTTTAAACCTTGACTTTTCTCCTATAATTTCATATATATTAGCTAATGAGTAGAAAGATTACATTAGATATTACAGGCGGCAGTAGCAAACAATACTCTACGCTGGTTTTAGAACTTAATATTATGGCCAAATCTTGGAATAAGTTTGGCGTTAATATATCTTTACCAGGTCAAGAAAGAATTATTAACTGGGGTAATAGAAAGAATAACGATGGGGATATTCCAGCAGAAATACATTAAAGAAGCCGAACCAATTCAAAGTTCAGAACATGATCTTTGGACTGCTGTTTTAAGTAAAGCAGCCCATGACGCCATTTATAGTTCTGATTGGAGAGAAGCTAAAAAAGCTATTAGTTGGTTTAAAAGTAATCGAAAAGATTTTAAAGAAGTATGTCAATTAGCTAACAGAGATCCTGCTTATGTGTATAGACATATGCTAGACCCTATTGCTAAGCGAGAAGCTCACATGAAGATGATTCGCAATGGAGGACGATATTATGTTGAAGAAACAGAACCCCTTCCCAAACAACACCACAGTCATTATCGAGGAACAGGACCCAAAATAAAAAGCAAGCATTTAATGGGCAATAGTTATTATAAAGCTAAACGTGAAAAGAATTTAAAAATGGTTTTACGAGGCAGTAAAGGAGGTAGACCTAAACTTTATGGCATATAAAGAAACCTGTAATTTATGTAAAGGAAATGGCTACATCACCGTGGTGGTTAAAGAAAAAGAAGAAATTAAACAATGCTGGTTGTGTGAGTCCGAAGGAGAGAAAAAAATGAATAAAGATAATTGGCGTTTAGCGCCTTGGCAAGATTATCCAGAGGATGATGATGTTAACCCCGACTGGGATGCTGATTGGGATGATGTAATAGATCCTTCAGATCCTCTGGAAGAAAGGAAATGAATATGACGGAAAACAAAAAAGATAAATCAGAAGAAACTCCAAAAAAACCCGTGGTTTCTACAGAGTGTGTCATCTGTGGATGTACACCGAAACCGGATGAGTGGTCTTCTGAATTTAAAAACGCCTGCATCGATTGCATGTAATGAAATATATTATTATTCTTCTGCTCAGCGTCAGCGGCGTCGAGGAAATTAAACTACCTACCTATCATTTAGATTGTGGCGAAATTGCGACCGCCTGGATGGATGTCAACACTACCTATCGTGGAGTTAAATCGGATCAGGGAAATTACACTTCTGATGGTAAATTACTGATGGGTTATATTTGTACTCAGTAAGTCGGAGCTATTTCACAATTATATCTAATTCCAACATGGTATTGATTCACATAAGAATAGCCCATTTTAGATAAGACCTTAAG
>VTLG01013964.1_pt1 | contig 58517 bp, 59 predicted proteins | sample 4694571 | NCBI WGS metagenome assembly VTLG01 (sample SAMN12604809, study PRJNA352737) | marine metagenome | biome: ENVO:00000447; feature: ENVO:00000209|ENVO:00000569|ENVO:01000036; material: ENVO:00002151; isolation source: viral sequences binned using virsorter ...
AGAGATCCTCGTTATATCGGTAAGTATGAAGCTTCGTTGTATCGAGAACCCCAGTGCGACTAGTAGCAGCACGAGCATAACTCGAAGCTGCCTTACGACACTCAAACTCTTTGACAAGATAATTGACCTCTTTTTGTGCAGTTCTTTTAAATTTAGCATAAATTCTATCTACATCCTCAAATCTGTTTCCAAGTTCAAATCCATACTCCTTTGCTCTTTGTTCATATTCTACAGTTTCCTGATCCCAATATTGCTTACAAACATTATGTATCTCTTGATTAGGAACAACTATTCTATCCAATCTAACCTTTGGTAACTCAAAATAAGAATTATCACTAGAACCATTAGTACTAGTCAATCCCTTAAGAGCATCTTCTAATGCATCCACAGTCTTAAGATCAAGATCACCAGAAACTTTACCTCCCACATTAACATTCTTCTCAACAGGTTCCTTATTTAACTCTTCCAACAACTCCTTATCAGTCATATCTCCAGAACCCTTTTCTGAGGATACTTCATAATCAGAATCATCTCCAGATTCATTAGAAGGCAAATCTAGTTCACCATTATCCGAGTCTCCTTGTGACTTTACAACAGACTCTTCTTCCTTTTTCTTCTGTTCTACACAATAATCATAAAGAACCTTTGCTGCTTTCAGAACATCATCAAAAGTCTCACAAGAATCTACTAGACTGACAATCTCCTTTTCAGATTCTGAAAAAGCCAGATCAACGAAGTTACCAATCTTATAATGTAAATTGATCCTATCAGCAAGACTAAAGGTATCAAGATCTTGATCAGCAATATCAAAGAAATCGTCATTGTTTAATTCCTCATAACCGTGGTAGAAACATTTCGCAAGTCCTGCATACTTACGTTTCATTAACTTCTCTATTCTAACATCTTCTACAATATTTACAAAATTGGGTGGTATCATCACCTCAGTTAACCAATTCCTATCTGGTGTAAAAAGGGCATGGCCAACCTCATGTCCTACCAACATGTCATATACTGTATTACTTGCTTTCTCCCACTGTGGAAGGGTCAACACACGAGTACCAACATTAAATTCAGCAGTATCAACTTTCTTATGTTCAACAATAAGATCTTCTGTAGCAAGAAGTTTTGCTAATTGAGATTTGATTTCGTGTCTAACTGGCATTACTTTGTTTCGTATAAACCTATTATACTAAAAAACCTCCTTTTAGAGGAGGTTTGTAGACGGTTTATCAAGTGTCTACGTCTTTCTTTTGCTTGGCGCAGCATTTGGGGTTTTAAGGATCTTTTTTGTTCCTTCTTTGAGTGATGCTGCCAGTTTGGAACTTTCATCGAGTTTCTCCAGTGCTTTCAGCAGTTCAGGTGTTTCCTCCCAAGACCACTCCTGAGAGTGCTTAGGGTTCTTCTTAGTTACGGTATGTGTTTTTAAGGTCATACGCTTGCGAAGTCAAGTATATTTATTGTAGGATGCCATCCCAATTTTGTCAACTCTTTTGTGTCAGCACAAGTTTCTTCCCTCTCACCTGGAGTATCCTCCTTAATAGGAAGATGTCCCATCCCCATCTTAGCTGCCAATTCTAATACAGAAGTGGTCTTACCAGTACCAACATCAATCACACCCCTATACTTATCTGGCATCAAAAAGCATATTGCCCTTGCCACATCATGCACGTGGATCCAATCTCTTCTATGCCTTGTAAGATACTTAGCAGTCTTTTCTTGAAGCATTCTATAGAGCATATCACTTCTACTATCCTTTTCTGCCCACACATTAAAGAACCTCATTCCTACACTATTTGGTGGTGCTTGAATTTCATTCGCCTTTTTAGTGATAGCATATGGATTTATCCACCACTCATACACAGCAGCAGAACTAGCATACAAACAACGAATATCATATCTTCTACAATAATCAAATATAGGTTTTGACTTCTCTACATTGTTCTCCCAAAATACATCAGGATTATCAAGACTTCCTCTTATATTGGCAAATGCAGCAAGATGAATAACAATATCATATCTCGTAGTTCCAGAAAAATCTTTAATATCATCTGGAAAACTCAATCCATCAACTTCATATCCAAGACTTTTTAAATGCTCGGAAACATGACTACCAATAAAACCATCATGGCCTGTAACTAAAATTTTCATAATTTTTTACTGAATCCTTTTACTTTATCGAACTTAATAACATTATCAAATTGATCAATAAGATCATCTGTTTTATGAGAGATAACAAATACATTAGCATCACTCACAACATATTTAATAATCTTAGTAAAATATTCTGTTCCAAACCCATCTAATGAACTATCAAAGATCTCATCAAGGATCAACAAATTAGTACTAGCAGAGTTCTTCATCCGTGCAATCTCTCTCCAAGTAAAGAGAAGTGCAAGATCTATTCTCATCTTCTCTCCTTCAGAGAATGACTCATAACTAAAATGATCATGTATAGGTGACTTAACACTTTCCTTAAATTCCTCATCTAAAGAAAAATTGATATAGAAATCCATCAACTGCAGATACTTATTAATCTGCTGATTCATTAAAGGAAGATACCTTTTGATGATCTTTGACTTAACACCACCATCCTTCATCAAGGCATGAGCAAATTCATTATAAACATTTCGCTCACTCTCTTGTGATTGATTCTTCTGGAGTCCTTCCAGTTCTCCTATTAATTTATCTAACGCATTCCTTTCAGAAGTTCTATTTTTAAGTTGTTCGGCAACTCTTTGAATTTCTTGTTCAATATCTCTGGTTTGTTTTTCAAGTCCAGAAATCCTTGTACTGGTTTTTGAGATTTCATGCGTTAGTTTAGATGCCTCCGATGTAAATACCTTGAATTGGGTTTCTCTTTCCTCTTCAAGTCTGATAGCTTCCTCTAGTTCTTCAAAACCATGTTGTAGTTTTTTAGCTCTAGTTTCAGCATCATTAATTCTATCTATACGAAAATCTTCATTAAGAGATTGTGTACATGTAGGACAAACCGTATGATCTGTGAAAAACTTGTGCTCCTTAGTAATCGTTGATACTTTCTGAGATAATTTACCTCTTAAGTTTCCTAACTTTCTTAACTTTTCGTTACTACCAGAAAATATTTCAATATCTTTATTGATAGCACTTAAATTTTCACTCAATTCTTGCAGTTCAGATTCATATCCATTAATCTCACTTGACAAGGTAACAACCTTATCCTTCTTATCTTTAAGATTCTTTTTACCAGTCTCCTCTAATTCCTGAATAAAACTTTTTTGCATATCAATCTTCTCTTCCATAAGATTCTTATGAATGGATATTTCTCTTAATCTTTCATTAGCACCTCTAATTCTTTCTCTAAGAATTAATCCCATTACAGAAAATATCTTAATATCTAAAAGATCTTCAATAACTTCTCTACGATTTGGTGCAGTCAATTGCATAAAAGGTACAAAGGATGCACTACCCAATACAACAATCTGAGTAAAAGATTTATAATTTAACTTTAATACTTGTTCTTCCAACCACTTCTGCTGATCAGTAGCCGCAGAAGATTGATTTAATACAGATCCATCCTTATAAATTTCAAATATATTTGGTTTTATTCCACGTATTACTTTCCATTCCGTTTTACCAATACTAAATTCAATCTCTACAACACATTCCTTCTCATTAACAGTATTGATAAGTTGTGACTTATTAACCTTACGAAATGGTTTATTAAACAATGCAAAAGTAAGAGCATCGAGAATTGTACTCTTACCAGCACCATTTGTACCAATTATTAAACTGGTAGGTGATTCCGTAAGATCAATTTCCGTAAACTGATTCCCAGTAGAGAGAAAATTACGCCATCTTATTTGTTTGAATAGTATCATCTCTTGGTGGAATCACAAAATCATCATTAGTAATGACAACATACCTATAATTATACACCTCACAGGTCTCAATTGCAAGCTCTTTCTCTACATGAACTACACTCATTGGTGGGTAATCTTCTGCTTCTAACAACCCACCATATCTCTCTGCATCATCTTCTTCCTCAAAAAGATACAATGCTCTCTCACCGTCGTGATCCTCAACGGCATAAGCACCTTCTTGTTCTTTTCCTTTTATAGAAAGAATGTACATTACTCGAACTCGCAAGCCTCCCTGTAAACATCTTTCATAATATTTTTCACTACTTCTTTATCTAAATCAAAATCAGAATCTTCAATATATTTATTTAAAAGTGTCAATGTATTCTCATACTCATCTTGGGAGAAATCCACACCTTCATCATCAATTATAAAATTCTCAACAACTTTAAGGTCTACACATCCAGACTTATTAATCTTATCAACATACTTATCAAACTCAAGTTGACTAGACTTCTTTCTAACAATAACCTTTACAATTTTATCCTTTAAATATCTTGCATCAAAGAGTTTAGAATTAGTATCCTCATAGTATACTTTCTCAAACATATTATATGGATTCTCTATAAACTCCAAGTCATAAGTTATTGTATCAAATATATGGAACCCTCTCTTATCATCACAATCATTCCAATACATCTGATAAGGATTACCTAAGTAAAATAACTTACCATCATTAGATCTTGTATGATAATGACCAGAAAATACTACATCTAATTTATCAAATATAGACACATCTAATCCACTAGATGCATTTGTTTGAACAAGTCCAGGAAATAATGCAAATCCATTCATCTCCAAATGTCCGAATGCTACCTTTGATTTTGTATTATTAATAGCAGCAACAGTATCTTCATAATTATCCTGACATACCCAAGGAAGTAATAAAGTTTCAAACTTACCTATTTTTATCTCAGTTGGTCGAGAAAACCGAACAATATTATCATAGGAAGCTAACAAAGAATCTATTGCATTTACTTGATTAGTATTCTTATAATATGCATCATGATTACCTACTATAGTATAAACCTTTGTCTTTAATTCTTTAAACTTATCATATACATTCTCTTTTGCCCAATCTAATGCCCAAAAATCCACACTCTTACGATTATCAAAAGAATCTCCAAGATGTATAACATTCTTAATCTTTCTCTCCTTTAAGGTAGGAAAGAAAATGTCATCATAGAATTTCTTAAAGTAATCGTGAAAGATCTTACTCCCTTTACGTGCTCCGTAATGGGTATCAGTTATCAAAGCAATTTTCATTAATTATATTGTTTAGCTTGTATATTCTCCTTAATTGTATTATAGTCAGAAGTATTATAATCACCATCTGCACTAAAGACTTCATCAAAACCTGACCTTTCAATAATCTTTGCTCTTATATCCATCTGTCTTTTCTCTTTTTGAATTCTACGAAGGAAGGCATAATGTATGATTTGAGTAAAATATGCAAAAGGATTGGAAGACTTTTCTGGATTAAAATTCTTTATATACTGCACACAGTTTTCTATACCATCGCAAATCATGTCCTCTCGGAACATATAATTAACAAAGTTTGGTTTATAAGATAGATGAGTTGCTATCTTAAGAAAACACTCTCCAAGGTAATTCGTTATACGAGGTCTTGGTTCTCCTGCTTCTTCAGCAGCAAAACATTTATTTCGGTAGACAACAATTGCCTCAAGAAACTCTTTGTTATTTACATAATGTTCTGATTTACGTCTTGCCATTTCATTAGTCTTCCTTAATGAGTTGTTTTATTATTATAACATAAAGTCACTGAGCTTGACAAGGTACAAAAATTACATTAAAATAACTCTGTCAGGGTTCAGAAGGGTTATTAGTAGATTTATAAAGCTTTTCTAGAAATATTCTAGCATCAGATATAGAAGATAAAAATCCCATATTAGGACTTAAATCAGTTCTATTATTAATTCTATTTTGATCTCGTAAAAATCTATTATATACATTTATCATATTTTTATCATGTACTTCCGTCATAGTCATAACATTATCCATATTCATAACTAAAACAGGATCATCAGTCATCTTTAACCAAGGATTTATACGGACTGCTTGTATTCCAGATTGACGTATAGTAATATTCTCAAAAGTTACGGGCGAATCTAAAATCAAAATAGTCTTATCTTCTTCTTCGCATGGTTGAACCTTAGAGAATATTTCTTCTCCAGAAACTAATTTTAATACTGCATGAAATTCTTCCTTATCCATTTTCTTTTAGGTTTACCTGTATTATTTCATAATTAAACTTTTCTTCGTTGTAGATTTTTATTCTTTCTATTAGATGATTGAGGGTGTAATTTTTTCTTGATCTATAAGTAATGTCGTCGGCAATGTCATATAATATTGCTGTCGTTTTATTGTCTCCCTTTCTAAGAACTCTTCCAATGCTTTGGAGGTTTCTAATTCTCGATTTTGAGGGAGAAGAGAAAATAACGTTATGAAGATTCTTAATATTGATACCAGTACTGAATGTACCATAAGATGCAACAATAATAGCATTTGATTCTTTTTCAGTAATCTCTCTTACTTTTTCTCTTTCTTCAGCTTCAACTCCACCGTGTACATAAAATACCTTTCTTCCATCATTTACAGAACTATTTATAGAATTGTACAATATTTCACCGTGCGTGGCAACTCGACTAAACAAAATAAGACTGTTACCTTTCAAGTCTAGAACTAGATTTTTAATGAAATTATTTCTCTTTTGGTGTCCAATAATGTATTGAAGTTCATCTTCATATGTCTCAAATTTTTGTTCATCATGCTTCATAAGAAGAACTCTAATCTGAAGTTTTGATAAATGTCCTTTATCAATGAGTTCTTTAGTTTGAGTTACTTTATATGATGGACCAAACAATCCTTCCAATACCCACTTATGTGTTTGGGAACCATCTAGTGTACCAGTAAATCCATATCTATATTTTGCATCATTCATCTTTGTCATAATACTTACAAGAGATTTTGACTTAAATAAATGAGCCTCATCACCAATTGCAACATCAAAATCTTTAAAGAATGTCTTTCTTAATTTGTAAATAGATTGCCAAGTAGTAATAGTAACAGGAAATTCATTAGTCTTTTCTCTTCCTGAATATATTCTATGACAATATTCTTCAGCATTCCAACCATAGTCTTTAAAATCTTTAAACATCTGTTCTACTAATGATGTAGTAGGAACAACTAATAATACTTTCTTTTTAGTCTCTACAAAATATCTTACTACAGCATATATCATTAAAGATTTACCTGATGCAGTAGGTGAAATAAGAAGTTTACGATTATATTTTAATGCGTCATATACAGCATCTATTTGATATTCTCTTGGCTTGTGCCGAGAAATCTTTCTCATATATGCTTTCACACCTTCACGAGATACGATATCATTAACTTCAAATGGAGTTCCATAATATTCATTATTCTCAAATTCAACAGTATAATGTGACTTTCTTGCCCATGAAGCAATCTTATCTACAAGACCACCATAGATCTCTCCAGTGCCAGGAGAAAACAAACGAATCTTACCATCCCAATACTTATTACGGTATTGTGGCATGAATTTAGCACCAGGAACATCAAAAGTAAAAAGATCTGTTAATTCCTGATTGATATGTGGTTCTGCTTTTACAGTCACATACACTTCATTCTTTTTGCGGATAGTAATATCAGTCACTGTATCCCCTAATGAACTGCTGCCACTCAATCGCATTCTTAATTTGATAAGTACGATTGTTTATATTTTTCAGAATACTATCCAAATAACTTATCATTACTTGATAGTAGTCTACTTTAGAGAGTAATTTAATTAAATCTAAATCTGCATCCATATACTTATCTACATCTTGCCTTAAAACTTTATGGTCAAAAGGTGTTTCGACATAGACTTCAGGATCTGCTTTGCCAGTATAATACTGCCACTTTTCTTTCTTTAAAATCTTAAATTTATTCTCTTCTGATTTTTTCAGAATAAGAATTCTATTCAAAATCCTATAATACTTTGCGTGTAATTCTGGTATTCTAGTTGACTCAGTATGTAGATTGTCTGCGTCTAACTTTGAATCCTCATCCCATAACGACTGAATTTCATCAAGATTCATAAAAAATTAAATCACTTCTATATCATATATAGAATACTTAAAGACGACCTCGGCCGTAACATAATCTATATCTGTCATAGTTGCATCAAACTCTACTGGAGAAAGACTTACTGGAAATACATCTTTAAAATGTACCTTAGTATTAACATTGAAACTACTATTGTAGATGTATAGAGTTCCATCAGAGTATTCATTATATGGACTCTTTGAATTGGGACTTGGAAAATATTGATCCTCATTTTTCAATGTAGCAAATTCATCAATGTCTGCTGGATAACCAAGTCCTCGTAACCATTTATGAACTTCTAGATAGTTTTCCATATTCTCATCAATAAGAAATCTCATACTAAAATCACTATAAGTTAACTTATCACCAGGTACTGGTATATCCTTTAAGTAACTTGGTTGTAGTGCGAATCCCAAATCAATACCAGGAATATTTGCTTGGTTGGCAAAGAAATCTGCTTTTGGTATTTTGGAAATAGCAAACTTAAATCCTACAGGGGATAAGAAGTTTCTATTTGATATTTGATTTGCCCAGAGTTTAGCCATTAGTTCTTGCAGGTCTCCTGACCTATTTAGTTTATAAACCTACTCCTAATTCATCATTAACATAATCTTTTATTAATTTTTTTGCCTGATCATATACTGGTATCATATTCATTCGATGATAGACAAAATGGGAAACTTCCTTTATCTGTTCTTTAGTCAGATTAGGATATATTTCTGAAACAACCCCATCTAACTTCAGGGATACTGTTGCGTCTTCTATTAATTGTTTCACTTTTTTTAGTTCATACTAAAATACTATTTATCATAAAAAAAGACCCTTCCGAAGAAGAGTCTTTGTAAAGATATAAGCGACTCGCTTACATAAGGTTTTTAACCTGTACACGACGGTAGTATGTGTTGGCGTTAGCCTTGATACGTCCGTATCCAGCAGTTCCACCTTCGGCAAATGGGTTCGCAACGATACCGTAGCGAGTCTTAAAGCCGATTTTTGGTTGGAAGGTATTCTCGCCAACTGCACGAACCATCTGTAGAGGAACGTAAGGGCAATAGAACAATCCAGCGTCATAAGGTGAGGAACCTTTGTATCCAGCAACGTAGTACTGTACGTCTTGTACGTTTGCAGAATATGGGTCGATGTATACACGATACTTACCTTGAAGTACACCAGCAAATGTATTGCCTGTGTCATCAACATTAAGGTTAGCATTAAGTGCAGGGGTGTAATCCAGAACACCTGCCATTGTTAGCGCAGAAGCAACGTCAGCAGAGCAAAGGATCATGTTACCCTTTCCACGACGAGTTTGCTGGGCGATAGCGTTAGCATCTCTTTCGATCTGGAATAGAAGTCCCTTGAACTTCTCAACTGACCATCTTCCGTTGGAGTCAACGTCGAGGTCAAATATACCACCAGTAGCGGTATTTGCTTGAGCACCTGGTTTAGCAATCTTATAGATGGTTCTAATGACTTCCCTGTTAATTTCAGCAAGGATCTCAGTAGAAAGAATGTTGGCAAGTTCTGCCTCTGCATTCAAACCATGAATTGCCTTAAGGTCTTGAGCAAGTTCCAAACTGTACTCAGCTTTGAGTGCTCTGGACTTCGCAGTCACAGTAACTTTCTCAATACTGAAGGCCATCTGGTTGAAGTGATTGCCTGTGGCATCTCCTAGAGCCTCAGCATCACCTGTATTCATTGCCTGACCAGTTGCGTACTCATTCTGAGCAGCACCAGCAGAGTTAAGAAGACCTGGGTTCTTAGCAGTGTCATCTCCAGTGATATTCGTACTAGAAGTAGTACCGAAACCAACTGCAACTCCGTCAGAAGTTTCACCAGTGTAAAGACCCTGAGTTAGGTTGTCTCCACTGTCCTGACCAGAGAAGCTGGAATCAACTTCATCGTAGAAGGTCTCTGTTCCTGTCTGATTGTCATAGCGGGAACGCATTGCGAAGATAAGTCCAGTAGGACCATTCATCGGTTGAACACCTGCTAGGTCATAAGCGACCAAGTTAGGCATAGCACGACGAATTAGGCTGATTAGAACGGGGTCAAAACCAGCAGTTGGTGTGTCGCCATTTGAAGCACCAGCGGCACTACCACCGAATCCACCAGATGCACCTGCGGCATTACCGAGGTTAGTTGGGGCTTCGTGAAGGAACTGACGTTCCTCATTTTGGAATTTTTCTTGGTTCTCCAGGAGAACTGCGGTAACCATTCTACGATGTGGATCTGCAATCTTATCGAGACCTTCGTAATCTAGAAGGGGTGACCACTTCTCCTGCAGTTGTTCAGCATTGAACATTTGCATTTGAATTTACCTCTTTAAAAAGTGTTTATGGGTTTAAATTTAATAAAAAATTACTTTTTGATAACTCTTTGCATAGTACTCAGATAGTTTGCCATGCTTCCAGATACATCTTTGGCAGGTGAACTCTCTTCTGAGATATTCTCGGAGTTGTCTCTTTGAGCACTAGCTGCTACTTTACTAGGGAAATAAGATTCTCTAAGTGTAACTAGTTTCTCACGGTAATCGCTTTCACTTTCAAACTCAACACTTTCTGCAAGTGATGCTAGCTTTTCTTTCTGAGTGACTGCTAGTCCGTCAGAAACTTCACTTAAGATTCCATCCGATGTAGATTCTGCTAGTCTCTTGTTCAGTGCAACATTTCTTTCGATCTGCTCATTGAGTTTTGATTCCATGTCATCAAGTTTATTTACCATGCTCTCAAGGACATCATATTTGTCTTCAGGGATTGATACATAATGTTCTTCAAAAAGACCTTTTAGACCAGTCATAAAGGATTCTGACAATTCTGCCTTAATACCTTGATCGACTGCTAATTTGTTTTCTTGCATCCACTCATCAGCAACGTACTCTAGGTAAGAATCAACTCTTTCGGTGATTTCAACCTTAAGTTCTGCAGTTTCTTCCTTGATTGCTTTGATGTGGTCTGCTTCCAATTCTTCTTTGACTGCTGCAACTTTAGAATTAATTGCTGCTTCAAAGATAGTTTTTGCTTTTGCTTGGAATTCTTCTGAAAGTTCTTCTCCAGCAAGTAGGGCATTAACGTCTTCTTCAACGCTAAGTTCTTCTTTTGCTTCGGATTCGGCAACAACTTCCTCTTCAGGAGTTTCGATTGCTTCCTTAACTTTCTTACGGAGTTCAGAAGGAGTTTCTTCAACCTCTTCTACAACCTCCTTTTCTGTTACTTCAGATTCAGCAACTGTTTCCTCAGTTGATACTTCCTCTTCTGCAACTACTTCACCTTCAGGCTCGGACTCTTCTTTTTTAAGTTTCCCTGCGGTTTGATCGCCAGGTTTCGCACCTTTATTAACTACGTTCTTCACTTGTGACAGTGAAGCGCCAGGTGTTTTTAACTTAGCCGACTCGTCATCGGTCTTATAGTTTTCTGGAGTAGGCCCGCCTAAGTCTTCCCAAGATCCGTCGTTGCCAGGTGTTGAAACTCCTGCTGCGTTAGACGCTGCTTTTGGCATTGCCTTGTCGCCAGAGTTTGCACCAGCAGTAACGGCGTTGGATTCCTTAACGTCTACTTCCATTTCTTGTAATTTTTTTCCACGGGACATTTGAATAACTCCGATTACCTTTAGTAATTTACTATATTTATTTATAAATTAAAGATTTGAAAGAAAGTCGTTGAATAGACTCAACTTATGCTCTTCCAAACGTTTTTGACTCACTAACGTATTAATACGCTTTTTTGTCTGGGACGCTATTTGCTCACGAAGGTGACCACCTTCCCAAACCCATTCCTTTCCTTCCATAATTCCCTGAACAAACGCATCAGGTGCAGATGGATCTGCAACTATATCAGCAGCAGTTGCTAACATGAAATCTTCACCAACAACTTTTGCTCCAGTATGATCTTCTCTAAGTGATCCAATACCACGAGAAGAAACTCCAAGTGTCACACCTTCACTTATAAGTGATGATGCAATCTTACCCATTGGTGTATTAAGTATCTGTGCTCTACCTTTAAAATTAGTTCCCTCTTGAACTAAAGAAGTAATCTTATGTGAAACACGATCAAGATTTACTGTAGGACCATCTGGGTGTCCTAATTCCCCCAAAGCACGACCTTTATTGACAAACGCTTCACTATATCTACCAACCTCTTTGGCTAGAGTTTGTACAGGATACATTCTACCATTACGGTTTTTTATACCACCTTGAAGAAATACACCTTCGATGTACATCTTTTTATTAGCACCTTTGCCTTCAGTGATAAACTCAACTTGTGAGACTTCTTCCGTGATTAGTTTCATTTTTCTTAATTTGCGTATCCTACAGATGAACCTAAGACAGCAGCGTTTGCTGCAAAAATTGCCTCAGTTGATTTTTTCTCAACAAATTCAACAGTGTTACCTGGCATTGTAAAAGTTCCAATTGTTGTAGATCCTCCAACAGAATCAATAACAGATACTAATCTTGCAGTACTGCCATTATTGCATAGACGTACTACAGTCGCACTTCCAAATGTAGAAGCACCTGCAGCATCAGTACCACATGCTGCCTGACTACCCGTTACTAAAGTTCTAGTCATTAGACTCCTCTTCTTGATCTACTTCATGAGTTGCTTCAGGTTCACTTTCAGTTTCTTGGTCAGCAAATAAACTTGAAGAAACATTTGGCTTGATATCATCTACTCTTTTTGCACTTTTTGCAAAAAGAACATCTTTTATCTTGTCACTAATATCGTTAGCACTCGCTCCTTTGTCAAGAAGCGCATTAATTACATCATCCATTATGTTAAAAAATAACTAAAAAGTATTTATATCTCTCCGCCTTTTGGCATCTTTACTTGTGTTGCCTGTGCGTCACTAGTTATATCTGAACCATTAACTGGAGCTCCCATCATACTCTGTCCAGCAAGTGGATCAAGTGGCAATCCAGTTTCTGGATCCATCATAGATGCTGGATCAGGTAGTACACCATCTTCAATTTCCTTATCAATCTGTTCATCCATCTCCTGCATTTCATCTTCAGTCTGTTTAAGAACCTTTTGTCTAGCCCATTGAGCAGAGAAATACCTACCCATATATGGTTCCATTGCAGCAAGAACACCAAGTTGTTCTTGTAATAATTCATTTTCTTTTAAATCTGAGAAATGATTATCATAAAGATAATCAAATTGAATATGTTCTTCTAAATGATCCCAATCGTCTGGAGTAACAACATTCTTAAGAATTAATTGAGTCTTCAACATATCAAGAAAAATGCCAGAAAATCTTTTACGAAGTCTACCTACAAATCTAGTAAATTTAAGTTCATCTCTTAAAATCTCTGATGAACGACCAAGATTGAAACCACCACTACTATCTAACCTACTAGATGGTACATTCAGTGCTTTGTATAATTTGGTCTGAAAATACTCAATATCATTAAGTTCTCCAAGGTTTTGACCACCAGGAAGTGTAGTAATCTCTGTTCCTCTACCACCTTCTCTACGTGGTAACCAGAAATCCTCAAGCATTGCCATGTACTTACGATCATCTCTGATCTCTCCAGTATCAGCATTATAAACCAGTTTATTTCTATAACGGTTCATAACATCACGCAGATATTGCTCTGCCTTAATCTTAGGAAGATTACCTACATCAATGTAGAATATTCTTCTTTCTGGAGCACGAGATAATCTGTAAATAACAAGACTATCCTCAACCATTCGTAATTGGTTAAGTCCTTTAATTGCTTTATGCAAGTATGATAGTACTGTTTGTTTATTACGATCTACAAGTCCTGAAGTGACATATGTAATTGCATCTTTTGCAATTTGAACACTCTTTTGATCTCCTCTATTTGGAAGCATCACATTGCCACTATTTTTGGTAGTAGCATTTGGACTATAAACATAATACTCCTCAAGTTTAGGAGCTTCAAACATCTTTGTTTGATTTAACCGATCAGAATGCATAGGAGACTGATAGTTAGGACCAAGTTTCTCTTGCTTTCTTATTAATCTTATTTTAAGTGGATCGATATATCTAATTTCCTGAAGACCATCTTGTGGTTTCTTCAAGTCAATTACTTTATGGTAATATACTCTTCCGTCAATATACCAGGTACGAAAAATCTCATGAGACTTCTTATCGAAGTTCATGAGTTGCTTAATATACTTAAACTCGTCTCTAATAATTTCCTTTAATTTATCCGATCCAGGTAGATTTGATAACTCAATATCTACAGGAGAATCACTTAGATCAGAAACAATTGCTTCATTTACAATATCTTCAATAGCACTGTCACACTCTGGATGTAAACACATCTCACGGTATCTACGTACCAAATCTTGCTCATTCTTATATACTCCCTCAATGTCTACGTATTGTCCGTAGAAACCACTAGAGATATAAAAATCCGATTTATCTTCGTCGTTAGAAGGTACTGGAGAGACAATGTTCTTTTTAGACTTGTCATCTCCAGCACTTGGTAACTTAAAACCAAACAGCTTTGCCATCGTATAATTCTTTTACTGCTATTATAGCACTATTTAGGATTAAGATCCAGTACCTAATTGTGTTTGACCTGAAGAATCAAGAGCATCGTACCACTGGTACTGTAATTCAACTGTGAACTCTTCAATTGCATCTGTGTTTTCATAACTCAGATCAATTGCAGATACTAGTGTTGGGAATGCACCAAGGAACTTATACTGCTTGAGTACAGGAACCGTAGCAGAACTTACTGGATTTGTTCCAGCAACTTCAGATCTTCCAAGTTGTCTAACAAAAAGGTCTTGCTGATATCCAGTTGGATCTGTTATACCCGCATTATCTTCATGCTTATTGATGATGTTCATCCATCTTTCAAATGCATTTCTAATTACAAAATCAGTATCATTGATAACTGTGATTGTCCAAGGATCGAATGTACGATCACCAGCAATCTTAAGATTTCTTCCTCTAAATGGAACAGCAATATTGCTGATATTAGAAGCAGGAAGTGCAGCTGCTTTTACTAGAAATCTAGCTTTATCCGAGAGTATATCTTTTGTAGAATCTTGTGGGATTGCTTCATCGGGGAAGTAAAGTTCAACTTCAAATAGATTAGATCTAGTACCGCCTCCAATCATCTTACCCTTGAAAGCATCAAGGGTTCTATCTCTCGTTGCAGGAATGTTTAGGTTTGCCATTAATTGTTTCCTCTATTTAATTAAACGTTTCCAACGACTTCTTCGAATGAAACACCAGTTCTGGTGGCAACGAAGGTTAGACCGATGAAGTTGATTGATCTTGCGGGTTTGACAAAGATGTCAGCCTTGAACTGGTTGGCATCGATTATGTCAGGAGTGTTGTTTGTTTCATCACAAACAACAACGAAATCAGTAATACCTCTCTTAGACTTAACGTCACGTAGGTATGGTTCAACAATATTTACAAAGTTAGACCTTGTAATGACATCATTGAATTCGAAGAGTTGTGCTTTTGCTGCTCTCTCAATTGTTGATTCAATAGTGAGGAACAAACGACGAACGTTAATTCTATCGAATGCAGATGCAAATGATAATCCAGTTCTGTCTCCAAAGAGAACAATACCAGCACCAGGTGAGAATACAACAGGGTTAATTCTCTTAGGATAAATCAAGTCTCTTTGTGCTGGACTTGGATTGTATGCTAACTTAATAGCATTGTTAATAGTACCTCTTGATGCACCAGCTGGTGAGAACCAAGAATACTGATTGATTGAAGTTCTTGCCATCAATCCAGCAGTATCACCATTTAAAGCAATCCACCTAAACTGATTGTTGAATCTATCATAGACGTACTTGTAACCTGAATCAAATACCGCATAAGAGGATGAATTGACTGGATCAAAGAAGTCAATGATATTTTCTGTCTGTGTATCAGAATTTGATACATTAACAACTCCAGATCTATGAGGAGAAACACATGCAACACAATCCTTTCTCAATTCTGCAATAGAGATTAGATAATTTGCCTTTGCTTGTGACTCTTGTATAGTGGAACCACCAGATGGACCTTGAAGTAGGAAGTTAATTTGATATTCTGCCTGATTCTTGAACTTCTCGTATCCACTAATAACATTAGCAAGAGTAGCACCGTATCCACCAGAAGTAGAGTAGTTTTCACCACCTGCTAATGAATAACCTTTATTTCCTAATACAGAGAATGTAGTGCCTTGAGCATTTGCATTCCAGTTACCAATACCCTTCTGAGTATGTGCGTAACCACCAGCAGTAGCAGTTAATCCTGATGTCTGACCAGAACCAACGTATCCACCATAGATGTACTCTGACTTCATAGCAAGGGAATCTTTCCAGTAGATATTCTCTGATGGAGAAACCTTACCGTCAAGTGCTTTAGAAAGATTAAGATGCTTCTCTACGATGTTACCTGCAATACCAGTTACATCTCCTTTATCATCAACTACAACAACATGAAGTTCGTCGTTTGTTGCTGATCTCTGTGAAGCAAACTCAGATGTTCCTGGTCTTTGTGCAATAGACTTCCAGTAAACTGTTGAGTTATCAAGTACTAACTTTTGATCTTCCCACCAATCTTTTGTAGTTGCAGAATTGGTAGTTGCGTCAGCTGTACCATCTAATGCAACAGTATGAATTGGATTGGATGTTGTATTAGCAACAGAAACTTTCGTGAAAGTAAGTTGATGTGTACCTGCTCCTGTAGTAATTGCTCTATCTACAGTAATTGTACTTGCTCCAATTGAAACAATTGTTGTTCCTGCTCCAACTCCAGTTCCACTTACTTCAATGTAAGCTCCACCAGTAGTAGTGAAATCATTAGCACCAACTCCATTAACATTCACAGTTGTAATACCAGTAATGGTAATGTCATATGCAGCATCTAAAACTGCAGTAGTAGCACCAAATCCAGTATTAACTGTTGTAGATTCAGTTGATGTATTATCAAACTTATTAACTGAACCTTGAGCATAAGTTGCTGGACTTGAGACCCCAGCAGAAGTTACTTGGTCAACAACCTTAACATAAACTTCTCCAACACCAATACCAGTAACAACTCCTCTTAGGAATCCACCAGTGAAGGTTGAAGTTGTACCATCAGCAGGATTAACTTTACCTACTAATGTCTGTGTTACACCAGCACCAACTGAGAAGTTTGAAGTAGTAACACCAGTAATTGTCTGGTCTGCAAATCCATCAATTGTGCAAACTTTTAAACCGTTTGCCCATCTTCCTGGATCCTTAGCAGCATAATACCAAGTTGCATCAGTTGTATGATTGTTTACGAAATCTTCGTAAGATTCTATTTTTGCAGTTGTTGATGCTGCAGAAACACCAGCATTTGCGTTATTTAAATTTGTATTATCTGTTCTGACTACTCTTAGGACACCGCCATAAGAAAGATAGTTAGATGCACTCATCCAATACTCATATTGTGAGTCTGTTGAAATAGGCTTACCAAACGTTTTAAGAAGATCTTGCTCCGTTTCGATTAAAATAGGAGTGTTGATTGGTCCTTTTTCAAAAGGGCCTGCAATTGCGCCAACTAGTTCATTAATAGCATCAACTCTTCCAATTGTTAAGTCTACTTCCCTTACCTTGACTCCAGGCGAAACTAAGTTTAGCGACATGTCTTTTCCCTCTGAAGGTATCAATTTATCTGAAATTATTTATAAATCAGATACCCTTACATGCATTTTTACATGTACTCCCACATATAAGCTACGTCAGTTGACTTGTCTCCATACTCATCAGTATACCACCTGTCTCCATCTGGATCTACAAATGAAACTTCTTCAGATACACCATCAGAAATGAATCCAAAGGGTGCCATGTCTTGCTCAATCTGATCTCTTTGGTCTTCATATAATTTCTTTCTTACATCTTGATCAGTAAGTTCTTTGAAATAATCTTGTTGTACTAACCATGCATATATTACAAGACACATTGCAAGGTCATCATTACATCCATCCTCTGCTTCAAATGAATTACTCTTTTGAATAAAGGTAGTCAATTCCGAAATGATATCTAAATCTTTAAATAATATCTTATCTGATTCTATTACTTGTTTTAAGTTTAGTGCTCCAACCTTCTTAACAGTTTTGGACATCTTCACGCCCAATTGTGTCTTATTACCAGAAAATCCTTGCCCTACAACTTGACCTGCTCTACCTCTCATAGAACACATAAGAAGATTCATATACTCTAAATCAAAGTTTAGAATAGCAGCAACCTGATCTCCTACATCATTTACCTCGCACAATACAAATGCATTATTATATCCCTTTGCTGTTTCATAAATTATATTAGGAAATAACATTGGTTTAATTTCATTATTTCTATATTTGGCAACTACCTGATGTGGAAATTCGGTAATATCAACAACAACAAAAGCAGAATAATCTTCTCCTACACCTCTTGCAACGTCTACTGTACACAAATAATCATGTTTCTCAATTGGTGGTGTGTATATATCTAGACCACTGTTTGATGTCAATGGTTTCTCATATACTAATGCTCGAAGTTTTGCTGGACTAATAAGAGTATCAACAGATCCTAAAAACTCACATTCAAACTCAACCTTAAACTGTTGCTCTGATGTGTTCTTGATAGTTTGCTCTTTCCAAGCTGCATCTCTATTCGGAACTTCACTCCAATGAACAGCAGTAGGAACATAATCACTCTCACCATTCTCTGCATCGTGCCACATTCGGTAGAAGTGATTCATACCTTTAGGGGTAGATACAATTATAATCTTTGTAGATGTACCAGATGAAATAGTAGGATATACAGAACTGAAGAAATCATCTGCAATATGATTCGGTACGAAAGCAAATTCGTCCAAGAATATAATATTAAATGTCATACCTCGAACAGCAGCAGCAGACGTTGAGGCCGCCATAATCTTGGAACCATTCTCTAGTTCCAAACTACCTTTGTTCCACGTTAGAATGCCTTGCTGCATCCATTTAGGAAGGTTCTCATATGCAATCTGTAATCTACCAAGTAGATCTCGTGCAGTTGCTGCCTTGTTAGCAAGAATACCGATATTTACATTATCGTTGAATATTGCATAATGTAACAAATATGATACAGACGTTGTAGACTTACCAGTCTGTCGAGGCATCATACAGATATTAAATCTATTCTTATGAAACCTTTCAATTAACTTTTCTTGAAAAGGCCACATATCAAATCCAACAAGACCCTCATCAACGTTTACGATTTTGATATATGTTCTTGCAAAATATATTGGATCGTTCTTACACTTGATAAATTCTTGTATTTGTTCAGCAGTAAACTCAACGGCAGTATTTGCCTTTTTTAAATTGGGATTACCAAGATATATGTTTTCAGACATAATTTTTATTGTTCACCTGAGACTAATAATGGTTTGCTAGGGTCTCTCATTGATGGATTATACGATATTAATTTCGCATTTGGATATATTTTTCTTATTGATTGCAATACAGCAGATCTTGTTGGTCGTGTGAACACATTAGGAAAAAACATTTGAGTGAATAGTGTTCTTCCTCTCCAATTAATAGTTAAAGCATAAGTAGAACCTCTTTCTTGAATGCGGAGATACGATTCTCTAAACTGTCTATAATTCTTCATTTCTCCATCCCCTTCTTTAATAATTTTTGTAGTTCTGCAGTAGAACCAACAAACAATGCATTATTAACAGTAGATGGTCCTTTTGCTTGTTCCTGATTTAAATCTTTCATTTTTAATTGTAAATCAATTAACTTATCAGTTGTGTCAGCAACATTCTTAATCAATTGACTAACAACTTCAAATGCTCTTGGTTGTTGCCCATCTTCGGCAACTTCCATAATACGATCAAGTGCTTCCTGACCTTTTTCAATCAAAGAATAAAGATTACCTCTTGTGTACTCATAATCAAGAGTATGGTTATCTTTACCTTTTTCAAGTTTCTTTAGTTGATCTTTTCCACGCTTAAGGGTATCCTCAGCTTCCTTAACAATTTGAACATCTAAAGATTCATTTATGGTATCAAATTTACTCATACATCATCTCCTTTTGTAGGACTCCATACTCTACCGTCAGCATAATCAAAACGTTGCTCAGTAAATCCAAAGTCATCTCCGAGTTCAACTAAAGCATCATCTGTAGAATTCACAATATGAACAGCATCGCCATTAATATGTGTGGTCTTAGAAGTACCATCTTCACCTCTTCTCACTGTAAGTGTATTGCCACTAATAGTTTTAATGTACATTAATTCATCACCAATATCTATATAACCATCAACTGAAAGACTACCAGCATTAGCAACACTAAATTGTGTCTTAGTAGCAGTTATATCTTCTGCTAAAGTAGTAGTGGTATCATTATTATAATCCTTAAGTGCTCTTGGTTCAGCAACATATCTAAGTTCCCTAGATGCTGTCTTAGTATTAGAAGTATCAGTATACTTATCAACTTGAACCTTCTTAATTAATCCAGTACCAGTCTCAGGAACATTACCAAACAGATAAGTTTTTGCAGAGAACTCTAATGTATGTGTAATAACTCTCTTTTCTTCATATCCAGATTCATAATTATCATCAAAAGTAACACTCTCTAATACCATAGGAACATCTCTTTTCTCACCAATTGCTTCAACTAAATCAATACTTAAATTAAATGATGGTTGAAAAGTTGGAAGTATTTGTTCAACTATCTGAAGAGAATCTTCATTATATTGTGTCATTACATTTAATCTAAATCCCAAATTGTATGGAACAGGCATATAAACTTTTCTTGCCTTTTTAGTACCACTAGTAAGAGTTTTAAAGGTTTGCATTGTAGAAACCTTTCTATCATTATCATACTGAATACTAGTTAATTCAAATGCTAATCTAGGTAATGTTATTGCTACTCTCTTTCTTGGATCGGGTTTTTCTTCTAATCTTGCTAAAAATTTCTCTCTTGGACCATAGGCAATAGGAACCCTTGTAGTACTATATGCACTACCATCTTGCTTCTTATGCTTAATATCAATTGTATTAAAAAGAGTACCAAAAGCTATGATAGTCTTCCTAATAATTTCGTGGTAATAATACGTTCCTAGCATAATATTGTGGTTTACTTATATTATCTATTTAGAACTCACCAAATGGGTTCTTTTCTGAAAAGTCTAAAATTGCATCTGCTTGAGTCTCAAATGGAGTATTATCTCCATACAAATCTGTATCATCTTGACCAGATATTGTTTTAATTATGTATATTGCATTAGATCCCAACATAGTGGTTCCTATACCAACAACTCTTTCTCCTTCTATAAAATCTCCACTAGTATTATTAACTAAAAGAACTCTTGTATCTGCATCCCAGCTCTGAACATTAGCAGTTGTACCAGATCCGACACCTCGTACAATCTCTTTAAACATATAATCACCAGAGGTTGTTGCTGCTCTTTCTGGTGGTTCTATTGTTACTGTTGGTGCTGAGTCATATCCTGCACCAGCATTACTCCATCTTATACTATCAACCTTACCATCAGCATCTATAGTCGCTTCTGCCTTAGCATCTGCAATCCCAGATATAGGATCCTTAATAGATGCATCATTAGCAATAGTAACTGTTGGTGGAGAAGTATATCCAACACCTGCATTAGTTAATGTTATTGAAGTAACAATTCCTGCAGTGATGCTACAAGTTGCTGTTGCTCCAGTTCCATAATCAGCAGTATTTGTTGAAAGACCAAGGAAATTACTATTATAGAAGAAATCAACTGCAGGATATCCACCACTTGGAGAATCAACTTGATAATACTTATCCTTATCATAACTATGGCCACCATATTTTATCTCACTTCCTGTTATTTCACCAGAACTACCAACAGCAGTGACTTTTAAGTATGCATCAGTACCAATACCTTGATAATAACCATCTCTATATCTAATCAATACTTCATCATTAACTTGGAATCCAGTTCCTGAAAAAGTCGCAGTAGTAGATGGACTAAAGTTAGTTATTACTCCAATTCTTGGATTTGGTGCTTGAATCACAACTGATGGAGCACTCTTATATCCAATACCACCACCAGTAAGGGTAAGTCCAGTTAATATACCAACACTACTTCTATTAGTGCCAGCTGTACCTACATGAGCAGTTGCAATTCCTCCAGTTGATGCAGGTTCAACAGTAACAATTGGTATTATTCCATATTCTGCACCAGCATTAGTAATATTAAATGGACCTAATCCCCTATCAGAAAGAACAGCAGTTGCAATACCACCAGTTCCATATCCATTTGTAGAAGTTATAGTAACTGTTGGTGGTTCTGTATAACCAAAACCTGGATTGGTCATCAAAATCCTATCAATAGACAATCCTGATGATGTTTGTCCACTACGACTAGTCATTATAGCGACAGCACTTGCATTTACACCAAGTACAGGTGCAGTAGAAATACCAATAGTTGGTGCAACAGTATATCCAGTTCCATCATTAATTAGATCAATATATTGAAGACTATATCCACTTGTTAGTCCACTTCCAACTGTTGCCAATTGTGCAGTTGCGGTTGCTTGACTTGCACCCAAACCAACCATAGAAAGTGTAACTGTATAACCAAATTCGACTGCTGCCTTATCAACTGCCTCAATACTAGTATCGATTTGCTCATCAGCTGCCATATCGAATACTTCACAAGTTAATGTATAAGCATAAAGTTTTTGTAACTGATAAAATGGTTTCTTAGCTTCAACATACTTAATTTCAAATATTGTATTATCTAAAGGAAAATAAATTAAGTCTCCTTCTTGTGGTCTACTTGTTAACTCTACTTCATCATCCAAAAATGGACTAATAAAATCTTCGTACCTTTCCTTAGAAATTACAAAAGTTACAGAGTCAGTAGTTTGTACACCAAATTTTGTTAGTATATCTCCAGAACCTTCAAATCCCTCATAATTCAACAAATATGCTTCTAATCTAAAAGCATCATCATATTTTGATGCTGTTATTTCCTTTAAGATATTTGATTTATTAACTATCTTTCTAGGCAAATATACAACATCTTGTCCGAACATTTTTAACTGTTCGTTAATAATATCTTGAACTAATCTCTGTTCGTTTGCAGCACCTTGTAGAAAATACGGATTGAGTGGCATGACATTATCCTATAAGATCCATAGGTGGTAGTTCGTATTCCTTCCTGAGTTGATCTTCAATTATTTCCAATTCTTTTACTGCATCTTCATATGTTTCTCTTCCATTAAGAGTAACACCACCTGGTAATTGAACCCCATTAAACTTAATAAGATTTTGACCCCATTGTCTTTTGAAGGTAGCAGTCAAATATCTCTTTAACCACCAATCATTATAAACATCATCACATCCAGTTGCAGGGTCACATATCCTATAACAATCAAGAATCATCCATGTATTATCACTAACTTGAGCCCAATCAATATCCATATAAAGTCTATTTCTCTTCTTATTAAACCTAATTTGTGTATCTGGAGTAATAATTCTACTCAAATCTTCTAGATATGTCTTTGTCATTGCATAATTCAGCAAATCCAATGCACCATAATAATAAAGATCATTCAAAAAGATTTGATACTTAATATTAAACAAACCACTTGATATGGTACTTGCATCCATCTTAAAGACTTTTTCAACTCCAATAATATGATTTGGTAATGGTAAAAAATTGTTATTTTCTTTCCAAGAAGCAGATGTTATACCAGTACTAGATGTTCCAGTAGTGGTAGTTTGATTCTCCTTCATTTTGGTTATATCATCTTCTGAAAGTTCATGTTTCAGAAATACTCTTTCTACACCATCAAAATGACGTTCATTGAAATATTGTAGGGCATCATCAACCAAATCATCTATCTGATCATCATCTATATTAATTTCCAGCACAGGATATCCAAGTCTCCTTAAACAGTAATCAATTAATCCTTGTCTTGAATTTAGTTTGGCCATTAATCTTCAATACCCTCTTGATATTTATCTTCTGGTTTGGAATATGTTTTTGACTTAGATTTAGTCTTAGTCGTCAATTCATCCACTTGTTTTTGTAAATCAAGATTTAAAGTCAATAATTTAGTTTTTTCAGTTTCAAAATCTTTTTTCAGCGATTGATATTTCGCTTCCAATAGAACATTCTGATTCATTATGGTTGCCATTTTTTGATTATACAAACCAATCAAAACATTCACATCAACATCATTATTATTCATAAGATCAATAGGTTCCCCCATCTAAAGTAGTTGTCCATTTTGGTACACCAGCAGCATTTGTGGTTAACACCCAGTTTGAAGTAGTTATACCAGCAGTAGTACCACCAACACCAACTAACTTACCTTGATTGTCAAAGTATGTTACATCGTTGTTATCAGCAACATAACCACCAGACTGATAGTAGAGTCCTGCAATGTCTAGAATACCTCTAGTACCAGTTGCAACGTTACCAACAACGGTTGCATCTGGAATATAAGTCCAAGATCTTATAGGAGCATTACTATTTTGTCCTGCACTATCATTATAACCGAAGAAACCAGTTTTGTTATTGCCTGTTCCAGTTGATGTATTATAACTGAATGATATACCACGGTCAGTATTGGTATCATAAGCATGAGTGACTGTTATTCCAATACCATTTGTTGAAGTAGTAGTAGAAATAGCACCAGTAGTTGTTCCACTAAAGGTAATAACATAATTGCCTTCTGCGTTAGCTGTCGCTGAATATGAAGTAACAGCAGTAGAACCAGCACCAGGAAGTCCAGGTAACTTTAATATATCTCCTGTGTTGATACCAACAATTCTATCAACACTAATAGTAGAAACACCACTTGCAACTGCTGCCATCACAACCAACTTACTGGTAACATCTCCAAGATGAATTACAGCATCATTTAGAGTTGATGTAGTAGAATTGACAGTAGTTGTTGTACCATCTACTTGTAAACTACCTTTAACAACGACTAAACCATCACTACTCAATCCATCGGGAAATGGGTCAATATAAAGAACACTACCACTATTAGTTGCTATCGTATTAGTAGAAATAGCAACGTTATCAATGGTCATTCCACCTGTTATACCTATTCCAGAATTCCACTGCCAAGGTACACCATTGACCATTATCTTATTAGCACTAGGATCATAATGTATTGTTCCGTCTTTACCATCACCAAATGCTAATCTTTGATTATCTGGATTAATAACATGTCCAGATCCCATAGTATCAAATATAAGATCCTCATCAGCACTGGTTCCACCAGTACCATTAGTCATAATCTTATTGTCATTTATTGTTACTTTATCTACATTCCACATGTCAACTCGTGGAAGATTATTAACAACTCCACCGCCACCTGGATTACCATTAGCACTCCTATCCAGTATAGGAACAAATCCGTTAGTTACAACAGAAGCATTAGCACCCGCAGCAACAACACCAGGAGCGTTTGATAATAAGTCCGTGTAGTATTCACCACCTACTATTACTGGGTCTCCAGAAGCATTACCGATGAATACTCTCTCACCGTTGTTTGCCTGAGTACCAGAACCGAAGGAAGAAGCAAGTTCACCGTATAGCAGACTACTCGGTGCTGATGCACTACTCGATCTTTTAATTCTTATCTTACTTGCCATGACTACCAGCTACCTCCGTTAATGTCCAAGTTTTGTGTTGCTCCAGGGGTAAGCTCTAAAGTTGCCACCCACTTTGATGTAGAAGAATTGTATACCAAAACCATTCCATTCTGTAATCCACCTGAAATATCAACGTCACTTAAACCACCTAAAGTTCCTCCACCACCAGAAAATGATGATAAAACTTTAACCGCATTTTGTGAACCAACTCTTACTTTAATATCTGCCATAGATTTTAAATTGTAGTTGTAATACCAGCAGTGACAAGAGCACTACCTTCAACGACTCTAGTAATCATATTAGAACCATCTTTTAATAATACATCATAACCATATCTACCAGGTTTTAAAACCTTAGTTGTAGAATTGCTTAATGATAACTTAACCTGTCCTGCTGCTCTATTAGGAAAAGATACAGAGAAAGTTGCAGCAACATTGGTAGAAGATGTATGCTTCTTCATTCTAGCTGCACCACTATAACCTGTTAAGTCAAGTGCTGTATTGGCATTAGTTTCAAGATTGAATGTCTGATTAAAATCAGCACCAACATCAATTACGATATTACTAACATATGCTGCCATTATTAGGTCAAATAGAATCTATCGTAGATATTTATAATTCAATTATGCACAATACTTTTTAGAAGAGATTTTATCTCACTCAAATCATTCTTCATTGAATCTACATCAGATTTTAAATCATCAAATTGCTTCTTCTCCTTATATTTTGCTTCGGATAACCTTAAAAACTTATCAAATTCAGTTCTATTTGTATTAACAATAGCATTAGTATCAGTATCTCTTAATAGAGATACATCAGTATCAACTTTCAAATATTTTTCCATTACTGAATATCAAATGATCGTAATGCTATAGATCTAAAGTTTTTAAATCTTGGTGATTCTGCTTGGTTTGTAGAAGTCATCACAACTTTAATCATAAAAGCAGTAAATTGTGGAAGGTTTTCTTCAGTAAACTTATACTCACTATAAGCATTCCTTCTATTATTCGCAACTACTGTTTTATCTGGAGTACCATCAGAATTAAATGGAATCCAATGTTGCTGGAAATCTTGACTATCATTTCTATAAAGTTTATAGAATACACGGAAGTTTCCAGAAGCCTCTCTATGACCATCAAATTGAACATAAATTGAGTTTGATGGGAATTCCAATTCAATCTTCTTAGTCTCATATATTCCAGTATTTGGATCTAATCCAGGAATTCTAGGTCTACTATCTATAGTATAATCACTAACTTGATCATCCACAAGATTACTCATAACAATGATATTCGATCTACTGAGATCAACCATAGGAGAAACATTCTCATTATTTGTAGAAAGTGTTAATTCAAGAGCAAATGATTTCTCATTATTCAATAATTCATATTCGTTTACTGCAGAAGCAATAATTCTCGGACTATCAAGATAATTAAGTTTATTTAATGCAACTGATTCATAACCCTTATCAGTAAATGATGCTTCCGTACCACTCAAACTAGTTCCAGAAGTAGTTTTTATTCTACCCTTAACATCAGTTCCTGTTGGTGCAATCGCATTTATTCTTGGATTAATTGCTTCAAATGGAACATTCTGAGATATACCTAAGTTATCTCCTCCACCGATCTTAGTAGCTTCAAATATCTTACCATCCCCGTCTATTTCAACGTGATAAGTATTAAATGTTTTTGCTTTAGATGAGATATTATGAGTTTTATTAATCTTTCTCAAAGATATTCCATTAAACTCATACTTATAAACACTATCATCAGCACTGTGATCAGTTCTTAAAGTGTTATCAACAGATCTATTAATGGTTGTCAATTCGTTTGTTGTTGTATTTGCACCTTCATATGATATAATCTCTTTTCCAACTAATATATGACCACTATTAGCAGCACCAACTGGTGAACCTTCAAACTGTGTTAGTATTGATGCATCGTTAACTTTAATGATAGTTGTAGTATCATCAATTTTATCTGACAATGCAACAGGTGTAGTCTCACCAATAAGTCCATCAATTTTTACTTTATTTGAACTCGAATGCATACCATGATTTCTATGATTTAACTGTAGAGTCAAACCATCCCTAATTGAATCTGTAGACGCAGCACTAACTTGTCCAGAAGAGAAATCTGCCTTAGCTCCAGAAGCATTATAATGTGTTAGTGCAACACCTGCTTTGATATTTTCATTAACATCATCAAGAACTACTCTATCGGTGTATGTTACTACACCAACTACAGCACGAACTCCAGATCCAGTAAGACCAACAGAACCAGTAACTAATAAATCACCTTGACTATATCCTGATCCACCATTAGTTACTGTAATGGTATTAACTGCACCATTAACAACTCTTACTGTTGCTTGAGCATTTTGTCCAATTCCACTCAAAGAAGTGAATGTAACACCAGTATAATCAACTGTTCCTGATGCTGGAGTTAATCCAATACCAGTACTACCAACATAAGTCAATGAAGCAGTAGGTGCTATTAAATCTAATGGTCCTCCACTTGCAAATACTTTACCAGTACTAGTAACAGCACCATTTGTTTGTTCTATCTTAGTACCTTGAGCAAATACTCTAGTTGTGTTTGTAAGAGAAATTGTTTTTCTTCTAGAGTAAGCAACAATTGGATGCTCTTTTCTGATCTTACCTGCAGGTAGATTATGATTAAACAATACTACAGAAGCTGGTTTTCCAGTTACGAATTTTGCTTTATATAATTTAAACTTCAAATCTTCTTGTTGACTTGCTGTCCAAAGTTGATTATTTTGTGATTTAAACAAAGATCCAAGTGATGGTTGCTTATCATTTAATCTATTTGAAAGTAAATCAGTTTCTCCCATTCTTGTGATGAATGTATTCCATCCAATAGTTGGTGTAATTAAGGTTAAAGCATATCTACCATCAGATCTCAAATAAACTGGTACAGAGAAAGTAAACCCTGTTCCCACAGTTCCATCAGTAGAAACAGCAGCACTTCCTGGAGTAATTGTAGTTTCACCAAAAGGTAGAATGATTTGTGATGGACTACCAGCCTCATCCAATTCTCTTATCTGTACAGTTACATTACTATCATCCATAGTTTTAAAGTACAAATCTCCACCAGTAATATACATTCCATCAGCATACTTATCTCTAGGAACAATAAATGACTGTGCAAGAGGGTCAAACCATCCAGTATCATCAACAGTTACTCTCTGTTCTTCTCTATTTGTTTCAAAATTCTGATCTATTCTTGTAACTGGTTGATCAGTTCCAATTTGCATTCTTTCAACTTCTGGTGTCTTGATTGAAAGTGTTTGTTCTACACTATACTGTGCATAACCAGATGCAAGGTATGTTGTTTGTGCAGATGCTTCACCTGGATCTAATATTGCTGAATTAGTTGAACTGGTAGTTATTCTAATAGTACTCAATCCAGTAGTAAACTTTGGATTACTTGCAATAGAAGGATCTGGAATATGTAATGAGAATAATAAATTACCAAACTCATCACTCATCAAACTAAGAGCAGTTACTGTTCCTTCAGCTGTTCCAGCACTATTAGCAAGACGCATACCTTCTGTAACCCAACCAGAACGTTCAATAGTTCTCTGATCCGCAAGATCATAAGTATCAACATTTATTACATTACTAGTTGCTGAATACGATGAAGTTAATGCAGATTGTGTATAAGGTTCTGTTGCATATGCTTCTGTTGGAGCATTGTATGGACCAAACTTATGATTTACTTGTGATGCTCTAAATGTAATTCCAGGAACGCCAAGAAGAGTTATTTGTGGACCAACATTAGTAATAGTATCACCAGGTGAGAAAGATCCTCTTGTCATTGATACTGGAATCAATTTAGGAACACACCATTCAGTAACATCAACGTTTTCCATGAAAACGAAGTATTTCGTATTTGGTTTTAATCTAGTACCAACTACTTCAATATTTCTTGATCTACAATTATAAAGCATCTCAGTGCCTGTAACTTTTGGTCCTAAGTTTACAGTTTCTGTTCTTGCTCGCAACTCAGCTCCAAATGTTCTTTCTACTCCACTAGTTTGGAAAGTTTGTAGAAAATCACTTTCAATATCTTGTGTAGTCGTAGAGATTCTTCTAATTCCACCTCTTCTGCGGAAATTCTCATTTACTGTGCTCGAACTTACAATGTCTTCTGCAATTAGTTCTTCACTAATTAATTCCTGCTCACCCCAAGTGGTTTCTGTAGAATTAAAGACACCAGTAGACATACCTCCATTTTCTCTATCTTCAACACCCATAATCTCGGCAATGGCATTAAATACACCATCTCCCATATTAATAGTTTCTGCTGGTCCTACTATTTCATCAATCCAGAAATCAGAAGCAGGTGTTAATTCTATATTTCCAGAGTATACTACAACAGCAAAAGGATTTAAATTCTCTACTCTTGTTGCTTGTGGTTGATTAATGAATTCTACAGAATCATATTTTAAGGTTAATCCTGCACCCTTTCTTACAATATCAGCATTATCAAAATCAGTAACAAAACGATAATCAGTAGATTTAGGATTCAATTTAGAAGATTTTGTTTCAAATATAAGAGAAACGTTTCTTTCTGTAGTTCTTGACCTACATTCACCAGTTTCTAAATCTATATCAAATTGAGACTCTCCTGTTAAATTATGAGATGCATGATTTCTAAAGTTATCTACAAAGAAACCAGACTTAAACTTATCTAATCCAGTATTTGGATCCTTAATTGATAAATTCTTAGTATCAGTCTCAAGAAGAGAAAGTGTAGTATAATTCTCAAGATTCTTAATCCTATGCTCAAGGCCACCGATATCACTCATAGTATATCTTTTATGTGGCACTAACTTTACTATAACATTAGAAGATCCATTCAAAACATATGGATCCATTTGAATTAATGCAACTTCAAACCCTTCATCATTTCTAGTAGGTGCCTTTGGTCTAGCAGAAGATTCTCCTTGCTTTAACTCAAAAATGCCATCTTTAGTTAAATATAATCTATCAATTCTACCAAGATAATGACTATAATCAACAACAATACTCTTATTGCTAACTAATGATTCTGTTTTTGATCCTGTAAAATCTCTATTAGTAAAAGCGAATGGAGAATCATTTCCAGTATATGGAGAAGATACTCTTGGTCTTAAATCAATAAAATCAGATGCTCTATCATTAATAACAAATGGAATTTCAGTTGTATAGTCTAAAGTATCGTAACTACTTACAGTTTCAATACTACCTTCACTTTCATTAGTAGTATAATGATCAAATATTACTCTTAATTTCCTAGTAGGTTCTGGAGAATCCTTCTTTCTAACAAGTCTACCATAATCTACATATTCCTCTCTATGACCTTTATCTACCTTAAAATCACTTAAGATATTTCTATCACCAGATACTAATTTATTAATATTTCCAATAATACCAGAAGATTTTAATGTAATTGTTTCTTGAACTTCAAATCTCTTTTGATTTTCATACACATATTCAAGTTGTATTGAATCTACAACCCTTACTACACGAGCAAGTGCTCCTGACGAATTACCAATAATTTGTTCACCTATAGTTACATTGTTACTAGTAAACACCTCAGATGCACTACTGGCATCAACTCTTAATGTTGGTAACTGAGGATCAGTAGTATCATTTGCTTCAAATACACCCAAAACTCTATGAATGTCTGGATAATTCAAAGAAATTTCTCTATCCTGAACTCTAGTTCCATATCCTCTCCTATTACCAGCTGAAATTACACTACCACTAGCATCAACATTTAATCCATCATTAAAGTTATTTGTTCCTATACCAGAACCATCATACTTAGATTTCCTTACAATAAGGTTACTACATCTTGTAATTTTTTTCGATTTTGCATTTAATTTAGTTCTCTTCAGTGTAGCAGTAAGAGTATATGCCTTACTTGCAGTCAAACCAGCAATTGATAGAGTTCGTAAACCAGCATCTTCAGTAATTTGATCCTTTCTAAGTAAAATCCTATCACCACTCTGAGTAGAATTTGAATCTCCACCACGAGTAAGAATAAAGTCATCTGATGTATATGGTTCAAAGAATAAATTATCATCATTAAGATTTCCTAAATCAAATGATAAAACTCCACTAGCAGCACTAGTCCCATCAAGTTGCTTCCTCAGTACATAAGATGAATCCAAAACATTCATTGTGGAAACATATGGATCAGCAATAGGAACCCTATACCCAACTCTATCTGCATCATTCAATGTTGGAATTACAACACTTAAACCAGTTGGTGAACTATTGTTTACACTACCATCACAAACACCAGATACATCTGAAACTGCTGCAAGACCTACAGTATTTTGAGCAACTGATGTAACTCTATTAAATGTAGGAACACTTTGACCTGATGTTCCATATGAGATAATATCACCAATTTTCAATTGACTTCTAAAATCAGCAATTTGAGCAGATGTTAGTGCATTACCACCACTTATAACAAACTCAATACCTTCATTAAAGACTTGCTTCTTACGATCTAAGTCTAAATCAGCAGCAAATGTATTAATACCAACAGAACTTTGAATTGATTTTACATTTTCAAAACTATGGTCTGTTGATACACCAACATTTCGTCCTATTTCAACACCATTGAGTAATAATGGTTCATTTATGTGGAATTGTCCTCTAACATCTTGTAGAGAAAAATCTCTAGAATTGGCAGTATTACTTACTACGAATCCAGTAGCACCACTATATTTTCCCTCAACATGATCTTCTGCAGTAGTAGTTAATGCAAATCCAACATTAATCTTTGTATATAATTGAATATCATATAATCTAGCTTCGTATTTGGTAGTAGTAAATCCAAGAGTTGTTATATCCTTCTCCATCCAGTCATAAACTCTTGCTTTACCAATCGTTTCAGCAGCAGATTCCTTTATTCCTGTACTTGCAAGTCTTCTATCTAACAAATCAATAGCATATTGAGTTGAAGATGTAAATCCTATCTTAGGAGATCCATACAGATTATTAACACTAACAACATTACCAGTTCTGACTGGTACACTAACATTCTCCTTTAACTTAGTAGTTCTAGGTTTTACAACATCAATTGCAGATGTGAAATTTTTCCCTACTTCATATCCTCGTACATATGCCTTTCCTGGAGACATCTGAAGACAGTAGATATCATCAGAAGGAGTATTTCCATTTTGTGTTGTCTGATTTTCTGTATATAAACCTCTATTAGAAATTCTATCATTGAGAGACTCTCTCACATCTATAGAGAAAGGTCTTACATAATAATCTCCAGATTCATCATAAGTTCTTCTTGCCAATGCATCAGCAAAGTAATTAAACTCTGGATTTTCATCCTGGAATTTCTCAAGAACACCGTCTCTTACACGAATTAACTCTACAAAATTCTTATCATCTGGATCACTTAATAACTTTTTAGTTAATTTTACATCTAAAGAAAATCTATCTGCACCTGGTGCTGCTTCATTAGAAAATCCTTTTGCATTGTCATATAAATCACTATTTGCAGTAGAAGCAGTAATAATTTTTTCTGTTACTGCAAGTCCTATCTTATAACTTGGAGAATTACTATATTGATCTAAAACTATTGTCTCTGTTGGAACTTTTACAAAATATCCTCTAATAAAATAAATTCCTTCAGTTATTGATGCAGAACATCCAGTTTTTGTTGCTCCAGTATCAATACACTTGGCAAAATTACTATTCGCAGAAATTTTTGTCGTAGAATATGGTACATCAGAAAGAGCAATTAAATTCTCTCCATCCTGAAACTCTCTAGTTTCACCATCAGTTCCAGACCCAGTATACTTAACATATATTGTATCAAAATTATCTTCTGATTCTATTGCTGTTAATCTATTAATTACTGTAGCAGTTACTCCAGATATTTCTCCCTTTATCTTAATATTATTATCACTTAGTACTTTAGTATACGAATTTACGGGAATATTTAAAAAATTAGCTTCAACTCTGACTCCAAAATATCTATTATCATAAAGAGTTCCACCAGGAATTACTATCGATCCTTCTTTAAAGAAATATTGTCCAAACTTCTCAATTTGATTTTGAAGAATAGTCTGAAGTGTAGTCAGTTCTCTTGCTTGAACAGGAAATCCAGGCTTAAATAAAACCTTATTATAATTCTTACTTTCATCAAAATCGTCAAAATATGGCGATATATTTAAATTGGTGTTTTGTGTCATTTCTTAGAACTCGACTACAATTTTTAGTTCTTCTTTTTGAGATGATGATCTCGTGATTGGTGCTCTATTGTCAACATAGATTATTTCACCAGAATACCTTTGAATATCAGGTGTAGCAAGTCCATTAGTAAATTGCTGTCCATATTGAATCACCTTTCCACTTATAGTTTCAGAAGACCCACTAAATGATGTGTCTAACGGTAACGTAACTCCACTAGATGGAACAATTGAAGTGTTAACACCTGCGGCATTACTAAATGGTAGAACTTTATATCCATAAGCAGCACTCGTAGAAAGTCCTGCGGGTTGGAAATATCTCACTACACCAGTTGTTTTACTATATGAACCAACATATGCAACTGCTGTAGAACCAACTCCAACTGTTTGTGTTATTTTTGAATTAACTGAATATGTCCCAGTTGAAGGATTTACTAGTTTCAATGCCCCAAGAGCAGTGGCATTTCCAGTATTTAGTCTCACTGTGTCACTACCATATATGGTAGGATTTCTTATAATTCCAACTCTGGCAAAGTTATTACCAGTAATATAATCAGGATCACTATCATACTTAGAATAAACCATTATTCTATGTCCACCCAATTCTCTATAGATGTCATCACCGTGGCCACCCTGTGGTGGGCATGGTATTTCAAAAGTTGCTCCAGTTCCACTAGTTACTTCTACTGCATCCCCTTGAGCATCAACATTCAATCCCTTAATACCAGCTTGAACACGTATAAACGCCTTAGTATATCCAGTTCCAGCAGAAGTGATAACAGCAGTAGAAACTTCACCATTGGCAATAGTTACTGTTGCTTCTCCACCAGATCCATTTCCAAGTATTGGAACTCTTAATGTAGTTCCATCACTAAGTTGATAATTAGTCCCTCTAGTACTAATTACTATAGCTTGAAGTGCTCCATCTACAGCAGCATTTTTTACTGTTATTGTATTTGGATCGCCCCACTCTTTAGGTAATGGTATATAATCTTCAGTAGAGAATTTAATAACGTCTGCTGGAGAAATAGTATAAAGATATTTCCACAAATAACCATCTTGTGCATTAACAGATGCAGCTTGAGGTATTGTTGAAACAAAATCTGGTTCGACTAATGATTTCTTACCTTTTGGATTCTCAGGTTCAGAACCATTATTAATACAAAGATAAACTTTATATTGAGAATTTACCATAACATATTTTCCTTCATATAAACTCTTAGAGTTTAATTGATCTGTTGCATTATTAATATCATAATTATGCTTATACATGTCATAAGTTGCTCCATTTTGCCAATCATTCCTTGGAATAATTCGACAAACATCATCAACTCCTACTTTTTTTAAGAATAGCATACTATCGTGGTATGAATATTCTTGCTCAAAAGAGTCTTTAGGACTAGGAGGAGACGTATTCCAATCACTAGTTCCGTAATTTTCAACTTCATTGTAAAGTCCTTGCGGATTTGGATGAGCTAAAAATGTATAATAATAATTTGCAGTTGTACCTACGCCGACAAAACTTTGAACAAAAGTCTCAGCATTTGATATTCTAAACTGATCTGTAATTACCGCTGGCATTGGTATAGATTTTTGATTATTTATATATGATTTAAGGTTTTAATTATAAAGTGGTTTTCAATGGTAGAAGTCTTGACACATATGCAGATGTCTCAATACCTGCCAAACCGTTCTGATTAAAGAATTCGAAAGATTCGGAAGATGCATTTCTACTTATATCTATTGCTCCCCATGTGTATGATCCTGCATTACGACCAGACGCTCCTGGATATGGATTGGGAAGTGCAGTTGTATCTATTCCTGCAAGAGATTGAACATTACATGTTACTTCAAGTGCAGAAGTTCCAACTGAGACATGATGATATGCTTGATATACTGTATTGATACTGCCAATACCAACCGATATGACAGTACTTGTATTTACACCGACAGGAGTTATGCTTGTTCCTATAGATGGGAATACATCCTGAATGACAAAATAATCACCAGTTTTTATTCCAGTTCTAGGATTATCAGATAATGTATCTGGATCTGGCATTAACATAAACTTAATTTGTTCACTAGTAATTCCAGAATTTGTAATTATAGCTGTTGTAATTCCTATTACTGGTCCATAATCACCTGAATACGTTGCTGACTTAATTTTCTCAATATTGCCAGTATCAAAGGCAGTTGTTCCAAATCCAACAATTCTAATATCATTCAAATTTGTCGCAATATCATCATACTTACTGAATGCGGGGTATATATTCTTCACATACATCCGTACATCAGTAGCAGCAACAGAAGCAATAATATTAGTATTTGGCATGATCTGTGGTTCTAGATAATTTCTAGATTTTGGTATCATTTCACCATCAATAAATGTATCTGTTTTTTGTTTTTGCCATATTACTGGTCTCTCTTCACTATCAGTTCTAATACCAGCACCACTATATGTTTGAGTCTCAACTGTATCTGAAGCAAGCAATTCATAAATGATTCTTCTATCTTGACCAAGCATATTATTCCAAGGTTGAATTTCTAATCTATCACCTTCTTTGACCGTTTGATCTACATCAACCTCAAAATAATCATCTCTAGATGCAACATATAAGTACATTCTAAATTTACTTCCTCTCTTGGGTGCTTCTCTGAATGTTATTCTAGTACCTTTACTAAAGTTATAATCAAGTACTGGTTGTTGCAAAACATCATTAATAAAGATCATAAGGTTGTTTGCAAGAACTATACCAGAACCGTCCTTTGCAATAATACTAAAATACTCTCTATTTGTTACTGTTCTTGTTATGAGGAAAGATCTTCTAAATCCATTAAACAAATAACTAAGATCATCCAATTCTAATAGTTTTCCGTAATTCCATGCAGCAAACTTATCCTGATATCTATTATTAACTGTAATCTTGAATGGAGAAGTAGTTACACCAACTTTATATGGTACAGGATCTAGTGATAAAACATCACCAGTACTATATCCATAACCAGGATTTGAAAGTTCAAATTTAATTACACTTCCAGCAGTACCAACAACTACATCCATAGAAGCACCAACTCCAAGTCCACCTGTTAATGGTAACGATTTCCAAGGTGATGGTGGGTCAATTTCTAAAAGTGGTTGATATGTTGCTGTATATCCACTTCCAGGATTTGTTACTGTTATTCCACTAATCATTCCATTGCTTATTGAAGCAGTAAAGGATGCTCCTATACCTGCTCCTGTTCCTACATTGACAGTAATTGTATTACCATTTGCATTACTAATTGCTAGGTTTTGACCAGCAGCTGGATCTGTTGCTCTAGGATATTTCTTATTAGAAGCAAATCCATCTCTAGAACATGTGAACACTAATGTTTCATTAGTAATCCGAACGGTATTACTCGTTGTTAGAGTGTGATTTGGAATTGTTAGTACTAAACTCCCAGTAGTTGATTCATATGTTGCATATGTTGGAGTAAGGGTTCCTGATGCTCCACCACCTGCAGTAAGGCAATTTGGTCCTGCACTAACAAACTTATGCTCAAAATGATAGTTAGTGATAGCAATACCGACTCTAGGTGCAATCAAATAACCAGAACCACTATTTCCTATACTTACCTCTCTAATCGTCCCTCCAGCACCAACAGAAGCAACACCAACAGCATTATATGCAGATTGGATACCAACTCCAGCAAAGACACTATATTCATTAATAATTCCACCTTTAGGAAGATCAGCGTTGGCTGCTGATCCTGTAAAATCAATAGAATTACCAGCACCAACTATTGTATAGTTAGAATCTGCTAAACTAGAACCACCTTCACCATAATGAAGATCTTGGAAAATATTATTAACTAGAACCATTCCATAATTTGATTGGACTCCTACAACTGGTGTTCCATCTTTGGCAAGCATAAACTTAGAAGTTTGACCATCAAATTCCTCAGAGACATCATCAAAAACAGTACAATTTGAAGAAATTCCAGCATTATTAAATCCATAATTTACTCTATAGAACGATCTTCCATTAAATGTCGATCTAGTAGTGTTTGAACTGACTCCTGTTGGTCCATATGGAGGAGTTGAGAAATGAATATTTCCATCCTTTATTCTATAATCACCTGTAAGATAGGTTAAACCTGCTCCAATAGCGTGTGAAGCTGCTAAAGTTCCCATCACACCCCTAGTAACATTTAAGGAGTTTGTAGACCCTACACCAACCGTATTGACCTTCATTATCTCTTGTTCAAGTCTTAATAAAGTACCACCTTCAATTTTTGAGATATCTTGCAACCACAATGTTGTTGTTCCAACTCCAACAGCTTGTGATAATGATACTCCAATAGAAACTTTGCTAGTTATTGGACTTTGTATCATATTATCAAGTGATATTATAGTTCTAGTAGTAGCAAGTTCTGAAGGTACAGAGAATGTATGATTATTTCCAGTACCAATACCAGTAATAGTTAAAGCAACACCAGCATTAGCATTTGCTATTGTAGATGCTAATTTAAATTCTTTTGCGTCTCTAACACCATCAGTTACACTTACAATTGCCCATACTTTATCTGGCAAGAATGTAGTAGTGCCTGAACCTACAGTTGCAGTTGCAATTCCAATTCTAGTGCCTCCATTTGAAGAATATTCTAATGGTTCGCCAGGACTGAAATCATGTCCATTTATTGTTACTGTATTATCATTTACACTAACACCAATACCAGGTTGAACTGTTTTATAGAATAATCTTTCAGTACTAGCAGCTGATGGTAGAGTCTCTGATGCAGAAATAGTATACAATGGAAAAGTTGTTATTCCTACAATTTGACCTCCCACTATGGGATTATTAATTACTACATCAAACTTATTAGTATTAGTAGCATTTGAAATTGCCAATATACCATTATTCAATTTACTATTTGATGTTGATGCTGGATCAGTTACTCTTGGATATGCATGATCAGTCATAAATCCATCATGATCACACTTAAATATCATGCTATAATCTACAAGTGAAACAGTAGCACCATTTGAAAGTCCATGACCACTTACTACACATTCACTGTCTGCAGATGAAAATTCATGTGTATACTCACCACCAGAAATAATAGCATTTGTAGCTGTATAACCAGGTTTCCATCTGTGGATTGATTTGTCAGATACAGAAGTAGTACCAATCCCTACAGTAATAGTTGTTGCCGTTGTAGATACAATACCAACTGCTGTATTATACGCATAATCAGCACCATTTCCAGTATTAGCACCTGTAGAACGAGGATAACTATGATCTGTAGCATAACCATCTTTTGCACATTGGAATGTCAAAGATTCTTTTTGGAATCTAATACTAGTACCAGGAACAAAACTATGAGTACCAACAGTCAATTCCATTAATCCAGTATAAGGATCAAATGTACCATCAGTAGCAGTATGAGTTACTGTGGCTGATGTACCAACATTTACGGTAATTGATGTCGCAGTATTAGTAGTAATTCCAATGAAATTACCATACGCTGTTGTATCAATTCCAGAACGAGGATATGACTTGATAGCAGTTTTGCCATCCATTTCACACTTGAATTTTAATGAATTTGGATTTATTTTAATATAATCTGTATTAGTTAATCCATGACCAGCAGGAAGTGTTAAGACTAAAACACCAGTGGTTGGATTATATGTTGCATTGGTAGGAGTATGCTTAGTAGTATCAACAACTACTGTTAAAACACCTGTTGATGCATCATAAGATGTACCTTTATATCCATTAACACCAATTTCTCCTATTGGAGTTAGATTTCCAGATCCACCAGATACTACATTAACAGCATTGAGGGATGCACTAATAAATCTATGCTGACCAGTAAACGTTCTTGTTTGTCCAGTAAACTGATCTCCAATATCTTTAAGTAAAAGAACCTTATTTGACCTAGATTCACTATAGTCAGTAAGAACTTTTGATCCAAAAACAATAATTTTTGTTAAATTAGGATTTGGTGTATTGTCAGATACAAAATCATAGTAGAATCTATCATGAACTGAAGCTTCACTATTCATCTCAACATTCAATATAATATCACCACTAGCAGTACCAAATCCAACCGTAGTACCTATACCATTAAGTATTTCATAGTCAGAAAATGGTTTATATCCAGATATATGTCCTAAACTACTAATTGGTTCTTTCCAAGTATCATATGGAACTTCACCTTTAATCGTATATGAAAATCTTTGATAATAATCATTGTCATGCAATCTTTGACTATCAAAATTCAATTTACCTTTATTTGTTTCCCAATCAGTTGATTTAGGTGCTAGACTATCAACTTTTAAGTTAAAGTTAAAATCATAAACAGTTTGTATGATTGATTTTGAGTTATTCAAAGAACTAGTAATAGTCTTATTATCCTCAAATTGTCCTCTAGAACCCTCTATCTTCAAAATTTGCGAATTTGCATCCCATCCATCTTTAGTTACGTATCCATATACACCATTATCCTGAGATATTCTTTCTCCTTCAACAAATTCAACTTTCTTGAGATTTGGTTTAAAAACTGCCAAATCATCAACTTTCATTACCCTACCAAATGCATTATTGGTATCATATAATCCTCCAGTACTTCCTATACCAGCAATTGAATACTTAACGCTTTCTTGTCCACCTGTTTCATTAACTTCAGTTATCGTAAAACTACGATTCCCATAATCACTGGAATTATATCCATCAACATTATCAGTTATAATTACATTCTCTACCCAAATTTTATCACCAACATCAAATGGGAAAGTAGTAAATCCAGTAACTGGTGCTCTCAAATATAGGGTATTAATAGCAAAATTAGACTCTGCACTTATAATCTTAACACCATTTGAATTGATAGTTGGTATCATTTCCAAATCTTTGGAAAGTCCACTATCGTTCGCTAAAATTTCAACCTTAGAAACTGAGTTACCTTGTATTGAAGCATTACATTTTATATTAGGATTGCCAACTGTTTCTACTATTGGTGGAGATGTATAATTACTACCTCCAGTTACAATTCCTACAGATTCTAAAGTATATACATTCTTCAACTTAAGAATAGTATAAGCATCTGCTTTCGGTGCCAAAGTCTTATCACTAGAGTATTCTAAACCTTGATCAACAACACCAAGATTTAAAATTTCCCCAATATCATTAGATTTTTCTGCAAATATAGCTTCAACACCAGTTGTAGTACCAATAGAAACTACTTTAGGTAAAGTAGATACTGGTAAAGTATTAACAATTTTTATTGAATAAATTCCACCATCTACATTAGTAGAATCTGTGCTATAAATGGCAGTACTAAATCCAGAAGATGTATATGATGTCGTTTCAGCACTACCAACCAAACTTACTCCAAATGTAGTAGAACCAATCGAAGTAACTCTATGAGTAGTGTTTAAATCTGATTCTATAATTTTAATTTTAGAATAATTTGGCACATCCGTATCTGTCGAAGATGGATATGTATTTGTATAGGTTGGTCCAGTACCCTCAAGTCTATAATAAAGATTTGTTGGAAAATCTTTAGTTATATTAAGAGTAATTTTAGTAGATGCACTACCATTACCAAAATCTGCAGCATCTGGTTTCGTTATTAAATCAGATTCAAATCTAGATTCAAATTTGTTATCATGATAGAAATTAATATCATAATCTCCCAAACTAGAATCTGAAACGTCTAATTCAATCTTATTTCCTCTATAGAATTGCAATGGTGGATGTATTGTAGCTAATTCATGATTTCCAGTACCAGAATTAGTAAAGTAAATGTGATCATATGGGTCTTTATTTGTTGAACTGTAATTATCTAATGCTAACTTAATTTCACTATCAGATACCTTTATAACGTGATAAACTGTATTACTTTGTAATGGTGCTATTGGATTAGTAGCAGTATAAACAACCTGATCACCTGTATTATACCCATGATTAGTAAGGTTTATTAATGAATTTGTGGTACCTATACCAACACCAACTAAATTGGTTGTAAATCCAATATGATTTGTAACTAATTTTTTAAAATTACTATCATACTTAAAGGTGTAATTTTGTGTTAAATTTGGAGTTACATGGAATGTAATATTATCATTTATTTTCAATCCATGAGAAGTAGTAAGTGCAACATTTGCCTGTACTCTCTTAGATTCACCTGTAATATTATCTACAATAGTTTCGAATCTATGGTCATGCCCAGTAGCAACCGTAAAGTACTTAAGTGCGGTAGTAAATCCAACAGCTGTTGATACTCCTATCTTTGATCCAGTAGTAATACCAATAAATTCATCACTAAACTTAATAGCATATATGTCAGCAACACTTGCCAAATTAATATTTGGAGTTAATGCTGCAGTATTTGTATATTGAATTGTACTGCCTACAGCAACATAACGAAGTTTATCACCTGTCTTAAACTTATGCCCTGGAAGATAAATTCCTCCAGCTGGAATAGATCTATACATGGTAGTAATACCAGCATAACCAACAATAGTTGATTTGTAAGTACTTCCTATACCTACTGCCAATTCCCCATCAAAATTATATTTTTGACTAAATTGTAAGTTCTTATTTTTTACTTTTTTATTGACCTTATATGTGAATTCATGTGGAACTTTACTGACGATAGTTCCTGTTGTTATCCCTGATGCATTAGCAGTTGTTCCATTATGAGTTCTAGCTACCCTAAATCTATTATTATAATCATCTTTACCAAGAATAAGCATTTGCTCATCCACCAGTTGAATAGTATCTCCAACACTAAATCTATCAGATCTAGTTCCTTCAGAAAGAGATATAAAAGTAGTAAGACCAGTATTAGCAGTATTAGCAAGACCAACAGATAATGCAGTAGTGACAGTAGTAACACCTACATTTCTAGAACCCTCAATATGACTGAATAATGCAGAACTAATCCCCGAAATTTGAACTAACTCACTGTCAATATAATTATGAGGAACTGTACTAAATGCAGTTACTTTATCTTCTATGACTTGGAATTGTAGATTCCTAATAGCAGTTTCAGTAAGAGAAATTGTTCTAATTTCCTTACCAACAACTTCTTTAATAGATCCACTAACTGAATCAGAATCTGAGAAAGTTACGTGTTCACCAACTTTATACTTATCTCCAGCGATATCAATACTTACGGTACTAACTCCAGCAGATCTCGTTTCTACCACTTCCAATTCTGTTTTAGATTCTAATGAATCATTATGGAAAACATATCTTGTATTATCAACATTATATCCATAATGAGTTACATTTCGTTTCAATTCTCCTGTATTGATATAAGTATCAGATTGATCTCTCAATAAATGATAATTAAAGTCATCAGTTTCATTATAGTGTCTGAATGGAAGATATGGGAAAGTTGGAGTTGTTACTGGTGTATCTTTTATTGAAGCATAATATCCATAAGTTCCACTTGGGAAATCATCACTCTCACCTGGAACTAGATATTTTCCATTATATTCGTCCAAATCTCCACTATTTTGATCATAAAAATAATCTTCAATAAAATCACCATTACTATATTGTGGTCGTAATCCAGTATCTCCTATTACATCGAGAATGTAACTGGATTTCATTTTCTTAACACCAACACCTGGTGGTTTTCCATAAGGTCCAAAAATTGGATTTCCATCATAAGCCCAACCAATAATTGGAGAATGACTCAAATCAGATACTTTTTCTGTTCCATCATTATTCAAATTATCTACTAAATCACTACGAAGTTGCTTTTGTGGATAGAATGTTGCTATTTTATTTCCTCTATCCTTTGTAGTAGACCTTAATTGAACTGTATCCTTATAAACAGTTGAACTTAGTATATGAGAATACCTCTTTACATTATCAAACGTCCATTTATGAATATCAGCATTAAATAGTGCCTCAGATCCTGCAGGAAGAACTTCTATAGTTGTTTGTCCTTGAATATACTTAGTTCCACCATCAATAACTTCAACAGAAATTATTTTTCCACCAGAAACATTTGCTCTCAATTTAGCAAATACTCCAGATCCAATAACCTTAAGAACTGGAGGAGTTGTATAATCCTTTCCTGGATCATTAATATATGCACCAGTAACCTTTCCATTTGTATCAACAACACATGCAATTTTAGCATCCTGACCAGTTAATAGACTAATATTTGGTTGTCTAATATGGTTAATTATTGTAGAACATCCATAACCAATTCCACCACGTTTAATGAATACGTTACTTACCTTTCCTTTCAAGTTAGCATAACCTGTGGCATTAAGGTATGAAGGAATAACAGTACTTCCTATACCAACAGCAGAAACACCTTCAATAGTTACTTTAATATCTGGATAGTTAAATGTATGAGTACCAACTCCAATACTATTCAAATCACTATAAATTTTATTATTAAAATTATGACTACTGATACTAGTTGCAGTTCCAGCCTCACTCAATTTGAAGTTATTTTTATCTACAACAGTAAGTTTATAATATGATGAAGTAGATAATCCAGAAATTGCAGTTCCACTATGGGCATAAGTTACAACGTCACCATGATTAAAATTGTGATTTCTCGCATAAATGTAATTATTTTCTGTACTAATTCCTGTAAATGTAGTTGATATTCCAGATTGTGATGAAGGAGCATAACGATAAGAATCAATATCAACTTTATTATATGCAAAATCCATACCTGGAGTTTTAACATTAACGGAATCTACAATGCGTCTTTTCCTTTTTGCTGTTATTCCATGTATTCCTGCACCATCATCTGTAAACTGAATTGTATTAATGCCAGCAACTGCTCTTTCTCTACTTATTGCAAGAGAAAAACTAGTATTACTGTTCTTTATAACGTAATATGTTCCACCATTTGTTAATTGGTTGGTAGATAAACCAACATTAGTACTACCAACACCAACTGGAGCTCCATTAGGATCTGAAGTATAAGTTACTGCTTCACCTTGTAGGAACCTATGCTCTTTAATAAGATTAAATCTACCATAATTAGCTGCTCCTGCACCAGTATCAACATAACTATCATTAAATGTTACTCCATGAGTAATATACTTCATTTTGGCTTCACATTCGGCATTTGTTCCATTTCCACCACTTACAGTTATTGATGGAATTGAATCATAATCCCATCCAGAATTAGTTAAAATAATGTCAGAAATATATCCTTCACCCAAATGGACAGTTGATTCAATATTGCTACCAATACTATCAGCAACAGAAACATTTGGTGGATTTACAATATCATATTCCTTACCTGGACTAAAAACATTAATCCTATCAATTTGACCATAATATACAGCATCATCAGATAATGCAGAATGCAATTCTACTCCATTTACAGATACACCAACTGGACCAATAATATTTTTATTATTTTCTGCAAATTTTGGAGTTTTTCTTATTCTTTTTAAATTATTTTGATTTTTTATAGATCCACCAACATATAAAGAATATGGTGTAATTTTATGCTGATCACTTCCACTTCCTGTTGGGAATCCAACTGCAGGTGATATTGGAGTAACATCCCACAATGTATCTTCTGTGAATATCGACTGTCTACTTAAAGCAAGTTTAATATGGTTAGTATCGACAACATCTACGTAATAAATTCCTGTGGATATTCCACTCCGATTTCCATTTGCAGCAATCACTCCAGTAGATGCAGTTAATGGTTCATAATATATTTTTTCTCCTTGATAAAGATCATGATTTGCAATTGTTATACCAGTTCCAACTAAACCAAAATCATCTGAAGTAAATGTTCTCGATCTGTCTGTGGTATCAAAGTCTCCAGATGGATATCCAGAAAAAGAAACAATACAGTTCTTTTCTTTATCTGTAAATGTGTTTGGTATGTCAGATAACAATTCACCTAATCCTATAGTAGAAGTTACATCCCTAAGATTGTATCGTACAATATATTGTGTTCCTAATACTGGATTACCATTTTTAAGTGCTCCATTAGTTCCATTACCATTATAAGTAATGGTTCTTTCTCCAACATCACTAACACTTACATTAGAATCTAAAACTTTCCCAGTAAATTTTTCAAATATATCAATTGTAGCAGTTGATAGTTTCTTTATGGAATGTGCATCAACAGTTGTAATAGTTTTAGTAGTAACGTCAATACCAGTACTAATATTAGTTAAAGCTACATCAAAATCTATACAATTATTATAAACCCACTTATTGAACCTTACATCAGATTTATCAACAGTATCTCCAAGGTGCTTTACACCAATTTTATCACTAACAGAATAGAATTGTGTATTTTCAATTTCACTAGACAGAGCATTTGCAACAGATCCAACTACTCTCATTTGACAAATTGATGACAAATCGTTATTTTCATAACCCCAAACAAAATCATCTCCAATAATTGGAGTATTTCTTGCTAAACTAGTACTAGCAATACCAACACAACCAAAAAATTGGTTATATGATTTTGAAGTATACTCTACTTTTTGATATGTCCCAAGTGAATTTGGATACCAGAAATACCCAGTATTGCCAAATCCAACAGTTGAATCTACTGTTACTACTGATAGACTATCTCCCTTTTTTAATACTCTTGTTTTATTATTAACTTTAAATGTATTTTCTACAGTATCTCTTGATAAAAATAATTTATGATACGTTTTACCACTTGAATATACTTCTTCTACATTCGATATCGCAGCACTTGCCGATGGATTAGTAGAAAATTCTGTTGGAGTACCCTGAAATAGAGTAAAAAGTTTCAAATTATTAGGATTTCCGCTTAAAGCTTCAACCATTATTTCATCACTAAGTTGCCATTCAGAATCAGAAACAGAAATTGTATTATCAAAAGGTTTATCAATAACTACATCTTTGGCAAAAAGAACTTTAAATAAAAGGTCTATAGAACTGTCAGTTCCCTTGGAAGTATAGAAATCTCTTGCTCTTGATAAAATATTTTCAACAGAAAGTCCAGGAGCAAATGGTCTTTTCTCCACACCTGGAAGAAATTGAGTCTTAAATTTATTATAGAATTGTCCGATAAAGACAAATCCTAAATTTAATACTACAGATAAAGCACTATGCTCAGCTGATTCAGTTTCACTAAAAGTTAGAAATTCTGGATCACCCTCTGTCTCAATTGCACTAACACCACTAAAACCACGTTTACAACCAGTAAATGAAGTGGCAGTTTTTCCAGTATATGTGATAATTTCATCATCAATCTTCAAAAGACCATATGTATCTGGAAATCCCTTAGTATGACTAACATTTAAAGTACCATCAAATGAAAGTACATCAGTTGTAAGTACAACTACTTGTGGAGGAACACTTGTCCCAGGTGCAGGTATTGTTTGTGCTCTTACTGTTTCAATTTCTGATAATCTACTAATATCCTTGTATTCTGCAAGATCATCGGCAATATTTGTTGTCCCATATTGACGTTCTTCAAAAATATAGTACTGTTCTAAGAATTCCTTAAATTTCGGATTATCCGCTTCAACAAAATCTGGTAATAAACTACTCAGAATATTCGAAATTTTTACTTTGGTATTATCGAGCATGTCTATCTTGTATATTTTGTAGTGCTGACAAAACTTGATGGTGGTACATAGGATACACCAGACTTATTAGAACCAGAGCTAATAATATCTTCTAACAATGTCAATGTACTATTTGCTGTAGTATCTAGCACAATATAAAGGTTCTGTTTTGCGACGATATCATTTGACTCAGGAATAACCTCAATTTCTATTCTGCCTTCAATAGAAGTAGAAGAAATTGATACAGGATATAAAATAATTTCACCTTTATCATAATCTATCATACCAGCATTATTATTAATAATATTTGGTTTCTCATCAACCATAGTAAAGAATCTTACTGTTCCAGTTGTCCCAGTCTCTCCATCTGGTATATCTGATAAGTAAACATTACCCTCTACTCCTTCTATCTTGAATGCAGAAGACCTTATATTATATCCTTCCAAATCTCTATGGAACTTATTACCATAACAAAGTTCATAGTTAGCAAATGCATTATAAGCAGGAATTAAATTCCTTCTCATTTTAAGAACAGTTATGTTTGAAGTTACTGCATTACTTACCTTATCAATGATGTTTAGTAGTTTACTATACTTCAATCTACCACCAAATTGGTTTATATCAACTGATTTTGAGTAATTTTCAATTGATTTTTTGATATTTGATGCTAATCCTTCTGAAGTATCTACAAAACCTGTATCATAAGACACAGTAGAATTATATTCAACATAAAGATAACTTAAATCAATGAATTCTTGCTTAATACCAGCCACAGTGTACTTTTTCAGACCAGATTGAATTGATGCCTTTGATACATCTGATAAAAATTCACCATTTTTTGGTTTTATAGTGATATACACTTTACCATATTGTGGAGGATCAAGTTCTTCTCCACCATAAGCACTTACTGAATCTATATTTCCAAATAGACTTGGTATTAAACTAATATAATCATTAGCAGTCACTGCCCTCTGCTGCGACGCATAAACCCTCGGAGCAAGGTATTTGATGGAATCTAAGGATTCTATGTCAGAACCGTTCTCAGACGATTGTACAGTAGTTAAAAGAGATATACCAGAAGTAATATCAGTATCACCACCACCCAACATATAAGTTAATTTTCCAGAAAATACGAAATTAGCAGCACCATCACCACTTTCTCCATTTGTCACAATGTAACTAGCTGCTATAGTACTAGCGTGTCCCGAAGGAACAGACTTAGTAGAACCTGGTTTTTTACCTAAAGTACCATCACCAAACAGTAATTGATACTTTTCATCATCAATTTCTTGTACTAAGAACAATCTAGAGTCTTTATCTACTTGAAATATGTTCTCATACTTATTATAAGTCTCTGTAATGCCATTAGGATTCGTGACATTGACTCTAATTGTTGATGTATCAACGTTTGCATTCGGTAAAACATACTTTGCATCAGTCTGTGAACCATCTACAGTAAACACTTTTGTCAATAAAGTACCTTCATAGAGGTCAATATTGGAAAAACTCACTAAACCATTGATATCTGCATTAGCAGTAATGTCATCAGGTATAGAAAACATGTAGGAACCATTCTGTACATTACCTACAGCTACTAATCCTTTATGCAATTTAACTGTTTTTGCGTTTATTCCACTTACATCTACACTAAAACTTACCTTTGCAACTGATGATTTCTTCGATCTTGGTACATAACCGATGTTTCTTGCCAAAGAAACGACATTTTCCCTTAAAGTAGCACTATCAATGAACGATTCATTGACTGCCATGTTGGTATTATAGGCAGTAATATAGGAATTATACGCTAAAGTGTCTATTATTATGGAAAAGTTAGACCCTTCAAAGTCAAAGTCAGTAAAATCTGAGTTCGCTCGCAGATAATCCTTTATCTGAGTGCGTAAATCGTTAAAATCTAGGTTAGTAAACTGATTAAGTGCCATTATATTCTGCTAGGTTGTAAGAGAAATTCTATATTTTGTTCTGGAAAGGGTAATCCAACTATATTATATCGAATAGTAATATACAAACCATTCTCATCTATATCATCTTCAATATTAACTTGTGTTAATTTGATTCTTGGTTCAAAGTTTGTTAGTAATGTTTTAATTTCTTCTTCTAAAGAAACACCAATATCTTCACCGACTAGTTCAAATAATGCATCTTCAATAGATGTACCCAATAATTCGTTAAAAAATCTGTCTGTTAAACGTGTTCTACACAGATTTACAACAGATTTCTTGATTGCATCCTCATTTTTAAGGGCAACTAGGTCATTTGTGATTGGGCTTCGTGTAAAAGATAAACTAATATCCTTAAATGCACGAGAAATTTGAACGGCCATTAAAAATTACTACACTTACATGTATCTATAATGGTTTTTCGGTTTTTTTCACATTTCTCCAGTCAGTTTCGGTTAATTCACCTTCATATTCGACTGCAGGGTCATGCATTATCTCCGAAATTACCCTTCTTACAGGTTTTTTCGGTCTTTTGTTGTCAAAATAGTATTCTGTCATGGGTATTCGACTAGGATTTTCAGTCATTTTTAGTTATTTTACCTACTATATTTAGAAGCGCACTAAAAAACGCCCTTTCGGACGCAATTTAGGTTATTTTCCTTGACCTCTGTAAGGTTTTCTCTTGTGATTTCGACTACTTGCGGCATATTTACTATGTTTACCGTTTCCCTGCCTCGATTTTTTGGGTTTAGGTTCGATAATTATGTTGTTGGTCAATGAATGCATAGCCATAGGTGTCTTCTCCTTTTGTTTGCTTTAACGGCGGCGATTTTTACGCCGATTTTTTAGATGATACGAGTCTTTTCATGTCCCACACGTATTAGAGGGTCACACCAGATCTCATAACCTGCTTCAATACAGTCTAAACAGAAACTAACATCCTCTCCACACATGTCCTGAACCTCTCCACTCTCAAATACTTGCATTTTCGGAGCAAACCAAGGATACTCAAGATTCTCGAAGATTCCGTGCTTTATAAGTAACCAACCAAACCCTGTGTAATCCACTGTAAATGGTTTCTGACGCTTACTCATCGTCTCTAAGGTTTCATGGTTCATAACACCACCGTTTGTACGGAAATCGTCTTCCTCTAACCAATGAGCAACGGAAGTAGTCTTCCCATCTTCGGTACAATACCATCCTCCGACGATATCTTTATCATGTTGTACAAGACGGTAGAACTTCTCAGTGTCAAAAACAATATCAGAGTCTATCCATAACTGATAATCATACTTAAGTTTACCATCCCACGGTTTTTGCTTAGGCCCTCTGAGAACATTTGCCCCTAAGCACTTACAACGTGCAAAGTTGACCATCGATGAGTAATCCTGAGAGATTTGGATACTTGCTCCACTCTGTACCAGATCAAAGCATAACCCTACAAAAGCTTTCAGAAAGATATATGAGACCCCTCTACCAGGTAGACAGAATACAATAGTCTTTCCTTTTATTAATTCTCTTGCTTTGTCTATGTTAAATGCATTCTCTGCTTTCTTTTTCTTCTTGACAGGTGCAGCTGTTTTAACTGTAAATCCTTTTGCCATAATACTGTAATTACTATAAGGTTATTATACCACTTCAATCAAATAATTGCAATGGTCAGTTTTTATTTAGAGTAACATCAATGTTATCTTTAATATTCTCTATATTTGGTTCTTTTGATTTCATCCACATTATCTCTGCAATTTGTTCCTTACGTATCTCTACGTTCTTCTCAGGGACATCTTGTAGTATCATTACATCATTGACTGATATATTATAAGTATTCATCTTCTAAAAATTTATCTAATAGGTCTTGAAGGTCGTCCTTTACTGAGGCATTTATCAGAAGATGTTCGTCATTCTCGATTCTGTACTGCAACGTCTCGATCATTGTATCCTTTTCATAATCATCCAGTTCTATTTGCATAGTTCGGATCCCATTCATTTCTTTATATATTGATTGGGGTTTTTGAACCATTTTTGGCCAGTGGAATTTTTTATAAGGTATTTGAGGTCTTGGGGGTTTTTGAATATCCTCGGAATTTTTATTACTCTCTCGATCTGGGTTCGTTGTAGGTTAGGAACTTTGGCTTTTTTATAAACGGCAACGCACAACGCCCAACATAACATAAGAACGCAAATAACTGGCTTCTGAGTATTACATAGTATTGCAAATCATAAAAAAGAGAGAGTATTTAACTCTCTCTAATATATTTGAGAATCTCATCATAAAGATTTGGAAGATTGTCGTAGTTAGTCATAAGAATTGAGTGATAATTAGAGGATTTAGAGTGTTACTAAGCAAACGCTAATTGCGCCTCATCAAATAACACAATACCGTCGAAGAATGCAGTGGTTTCGTTGTTAAAATTGACGAACCAATCCCAATTCTTTTGATACACTCTACAACCAAATTTAACCTCTGTAAGTAATGCATTAAGACGACTTTTTGTCGTTACTGTTTCATACCCACATGAGTCTAATTTGACTGCATTAGTGTTATGATCAACTGTTGCAATCTTATGCCCGTGAAGATAAACATTTGAGCAATTAGTAGCATCGTTAAATGTTACTTCCGTGTTAGCAAGTTTCCAATCATTCTTGTTAGAAACTGCGTTGCACATTTGCTGTTCAATCTTTCTCATAAGGACCAAAATTGTGTAGTTGTTTGACTCTCTTAATATAAACGATTTTGGGGCATTTGTCAGCACATAGTGGACACTTTATGGGCTGTCACTTTACTATAAGACTGCACAGATTACGAGAGATTGTGAATAAAACGTTTGAGAATTCTCTCTCCTTTGTTTACATCTTTCTCGAACTTTGTGTCCATTGTTAATGCTAACTCTATAAACAGTTGTGCATAACATTCGGGAACTCTTATGTGTTTTGTGTTACCTGAGTGCGGAAACTTCTTCTTGAAAGGCATTACATCAGCAAATCATTTTGCGTCCTTATGTGTTATTATACCAAATTTGCTGATTATTAGCAACCCCTTGACAATTTCGCAGTCTTATGATAGAATGCCCGCCAAGATCACTATAAGAACTAACATTTATCCAAACATATTCCATAAGGATTCTATACACATTCAACACGTAATCTGTATGAATTGTTGATACTTTTCCCCATACTTGTGGAAAACGTATAAACGAAGGATCATATTTATAAAGGCATTTAAAACCTCTTTTTAGCATACTTTTCCACAGAAAGTAACACAAACTGTGGAAAACTAAGTAATAATCAGTGAATCTAATCATGAAACCCTGGTATAAACGTTTCCATGCAATTTGGTTCTAATATGTTATCTAATTCACCTTTAATATACTCTACTTGAGTATCATCAATAGCATACAAATAGTCATCAATAATGTACTCTAATAGATCATAAGATTGTGTACATTGTTGTGTACATACCTCTACTAATTCCTTTGTCAATTGTTGTGCTTCTTTTGGGGTTAATTTGTTATTCATTGTTTATACCTCCTTGATGTAATTGTCTAATGCAACTAATAACTTTGCTGATGCAATTACAAGATCATTTAATTGCTCATCCAGGGGCTTCTGCCTCTGAATGTTAATTTCATTGATGTAATCCTGTTGTGTTTTGTTGTACATTAGTCGTCCTCATTGTGTGGGAATTGATTAACTTTAATTGTACTAAGTGCATTTATCATTACCCATACTTTCTCGCCACTAATTATATTTTCATCACAATAATATTCTACTACATCATCAATCATTTCCATAATCTCTATTGCCTGATGTTGTAATAGTTCTTGATTTTCCATGTGATTGTTGTTAATTAATGGGGATAATGTGTACGTTAATAGTTGTTAAGAGTCCTCCATATATTTCCTCTTAATTGATCATTATAGTAACCAGGTCTCATTGATACATTGTTCTTCTTAATTTGCTCTTGTTTCTTGTTAATCAGTGCTTGCATTTTGAGTGCTTGTTGTTGATTTTGCATAAGAGAGTTGTTGTTAATTAAGGTGGGTAATTGTGATTCAGTCATTTTTAAATAGTTCTGACAATTTGGTGCGAATTGTTGACATTAATCGTGCCTCATTATCACCATAATCTTGATAGTCTCCGAGTGCAGAATCGATTGCATCCCACTCATCATCAGTGAAAAATCCTTTGATTGTTTGTAACTGTTCGAATGAATAATCTCTGGTCATTGTTTGCATTTTGTGTGTTAAACTCCGTTTGATTGATGTGTACATTGTAGCATGGATTGTGACGTTATTTGTGGATTTAAACCGCATCGTCACAGTCTGAAATGTTATAACATTACCGTGCCATATCCTCGAATCGTTGATAACAAATGGACTCAATTTCCTTTTCTGAATACATTGGAAGTGTTTCAGTTAGTGTTAACTCATCCATCAATTCTTCGTAGATTGTTTCAAGTATCATTTCATTTTGTAGACAAGACATAATAATTAATTCGATTCATTTATACTAATAGTATGACACACTTTTGGGCAAATTGCAAGCACTACGTTGACACTTTAATTAGTGGCACGAAGCTCCTTGACATGCAATCGTACATATTCGATGATACTTAATGTGTGACACATTAGTGTTTCACGTTGTTAGTTTCATCATCAGATTGTAGCACTTGATTTCTCATTGGATAAGGAATTGGAGAGAATTTACCCCATTTCCAATTGTAATCTTTGAGGATTTCTTGATACAAATCAGGGTAATCTACCTCTGGATAAGTGTTCATGAAGCTAGTGAGGATTGTAATGGTTGAATATCAATGTAAGAGCAATAATACCAATGATTAGTGCAATTACAGCATAGGTAAACAGTTGTAAGATCATGTTAATTAGTGGATGAAGTTTGCTTTTGTGCTTGACACTCACATGCTCCTATTATACCATGTAATTGTTGATTAATCTCATCAATCTCAGGATCATAATGTACTATCTGTTTCTGATTTGCAAAATCTAAAAACTCAGATAGTACCGTAATCTGCCTCTTGGAAAGATTAATTAGCATGTGCAATCCTCCACTCATACTTATTAACATTTGTCCCACAATATTGACAGGTTAATGCACTCCAACTAAAGTGAAATACAGTTGCACATGCACAACAATTAGGACATTTTATCTCTTTTCCGTTGTTACCTGCTCTTGTATATTTGTTTACTGTTTTTACCTTTGGGACAAATAGTGTTTTACTCATTGTTACACTACCTCCGTAATTAAATTGATTTCCCAGTCACTAACTGACTCATCAATTACCTCATATCCGTTAACATCTTCGTTAACTAATTCACGTGCTTGATCTTCACTTTCTGCCTCAACTTCGATGGTAAAAGTGTTAGTTTCCATGCACTCAATATGGTATGTTTTCATTATTACTTACCTCCCAAAAATGATGTACCATTAAGTATAATATCTCGTACATGTTCACGATCTAAACTATCACCATCACCCCATGAATATTCAGGCATTGATGGATAACAACACATCTGTAAGTATAACCAACTAGCTTCAAGTATCATCGGTTTAGTAATACCTTTGATGGGATATAACCCATCTTTGGTATTATAAAAAGACCACACATAATCAATGAATTCTTGTAAGTCACTCATGAGATTGCCTCCCTTGGGTTTACAAATTGTGCAGGTAATTTGGTATTCTCAGTGATAGTATATTCACCTGAATCATTCTTCTTAATAATATCATCACCACAAGCATAATCGTTGAGTAAAACTTTATATAATGTGCGTCCATAGTTAGTAACAACTTTGAGATTAAGATCAGGAATTAAGTTGTTAGTTAAGATGCTCTTTACTGGATAGTAATCTATCTCAAAAGCACCACAATTTGATTGCATTCTCATAATAATCAACCTCTTAAGTATAAGTAACCACCTGCCCATGTGCAGTTGATAGGATTAAGAATATACTCTCTATCTTTAATCAATCTCATATCATATCTAACAATCTTTGCAGGTGATTTCCAACTAGCAGGTTTATAAACTTCACCTGTATTCTTATCAACAAAGGCATGAACACTTCCATCTCTATATTCATTTCTATCTCTGAAAGTATCATAGTCTTGTTGTATAATTTTAATATACTTTCTACCGTATTCCATACGAAACTTCATCAAATTAGCAGTTCCATTGTTTAAACTTTCTAACTGATCTTTCGCATATTGTGATAACTCACCACCAAATCTTTCAGAGTTAGATGTTATCATTCTACGATAATAATCCTCATAATTCTTTTCAAGTGAACGGCACAATTGCCAAGTCCATTTTTCAACCTTTTGACTTAATGTTAGTTTTTCTTCGGGAAAAACTGCGATAGTTGGAATTGCTGTAATCAAGTAATTCTCCGATAATGTTTATAATTTGTGGGTATTTCTCCCACTCTTATATAATACACGAAATCAGAGCAAAATGGTAAGAATGTGTTCACTTATTTAAGTGTCACAAAGCTCCTTGACATCAAATTGCTCTGATTTTATGTTATTTACCAAGACTCAATTAATACTGTGTCTGTCTCTAAATCATCGTAATTCTCTTCTTGATAATTACTATCTTCTAAATTATCGTAGTGCCTATGTAACACATTTGTGAAGAATTCTTGTTCGTCCATTATACATTATACCCCCCAAGATCTTCAACATGAATATCATTTATGTGCTCTCTTTGCTCCAATTCAAGTAAATTATACCAGTTCCAATCACCAGGTGGGTAACCATTAGACTCATCAATCATTACGTCTAAAGTAACACGATAGCGTGTTAATTCCTTGTTTTCTATGAGTGTTTGGGACATGATGATTACCGAGGATTGTTGTAATTTTAATCGATTAACTTGATATTGTCAAGTATTAAAATATAGGTAATGTATGTGTCACAAAGTATATATGTATTATTTAGTACTTTGTTAAGAAATACTAACATAATGCCTAATATTAGTTAGTTACATTATCAACTAACTCATCAAATAGTTTATCATCATAACAATCAACACGCTCTTTTAACTCCACATTAGTTAACTTTCCATACTGAAATATGAGTTCATCTGTTATCCATTCTTCCATAGTCTTCCTATCCATGTTATCAACAACTATCTCAACATATTGCTGGATAAGTTCACCAAATTGGTCATTAGTTAGTTGTGGATGCTTAATAATAACCTTAGCATCTAACTCACTATTTGTTGCATTAGGATTTGCAGTTCCTCTGTAAATAGTCATTTTCTTTTGAAATTGTTGATGAGTTGTTGTGTCTCTTTTGAGAGATTGTCACGAATAGTTGTTTCATTGAGCTGGCTTATTATGTCCTCCTCAATGTAATCATCTTGATCGTAATTAAAGTCGGGTTCGTAATCATTCATAATAAAAATGCAATGGTTAAGTAAGAAGATTTAAGAGAGATTCAATTTCATCTACTCTCTTAGATATACCTGCTTCAGTGTAAACATTAGCAGCACATTTGAGTCCTATTTGTAAATCATAGAATTGCTCAAATGTTAATTCAACTTGACGATTATCAAGTTTGTCAGTAATAACAAAATCACTCATTTTACACCTCCTGGTATAACTTTAGATACTACATTTGTACCTGTTATGTTATACTCATCATCATAAGAATGATTGATTGCATAACATTCCCATTTGTTATTTGGGGTGAATACATATACAAATTCTTCACCTGCATCAGCATTATCTACATAATCATCAAAGTTTAAATCTAATCTAGGTTCTGTATTTTCACCCCTATCATTATAATATTGTGGACGAGATTCAGGTAATTTCTCTAAATTCCAATCGGTATCTGAATCACAAGATGACATATCACCTCCTTCAATTAACTCTACTACTTTATCTTTAGTGTTAAACTTTTCATTTAAAGTAACACCTAACCACTGAGGATAACCATCCCAATGATGATAAACAGAGAGGATAGAATCATCTGCTAATGCAATACCAATCCGTGAATTTGTGCTCATAGGTTGTTAATAATAAAGGACAAAAAAGAGGGTAAATTAATACCCTCATGTGTTATTCAATTATGCAAATGATACCTCACCGTCCTGATAAGCATCAATTGCCTCTAGTAATTCGGTGCTTGTTTCTGCATTTTCTAGAAGAAATAGCAGGTCATTCAAGTCAGTTTGTACGGTCATTTTAATAAAGGAAGTAGACAACGAAGTTGAGAAATAACGGAAATTGTTTTACTCTAACCTCATGTGATTGCTTCAGAGTCAATCTAGTTAGAAACCGTTTAATCTCTCAACTGTTATTACTATACACGAGATTTGGTGGTATGGGTGAAAATGTGGACACTTTAATAAGCTGCACACTTAAAAGAATTGTTCAAGACTTGTGTGGTAAGGTGATACTCGGTCACTTATTAAGTTACTATAACTCTCATGTAATTCACATCCTATGTAATATCTACCGAGAGATTTAGCAACCATTGCTGTTGTTCCCGATCCCATAAATGGATCAAGAATAGTATCATTAACTCGTGACCCTGCTTTAATACATGGTTCTACTAATTGTGGTGGAAAAGTAGCAAAATGAGCACCCTTATATGGTCTGTTAGTTATACTCCATACACTACGTTTATTCTTAGTGGGATAAGATTTTTGAAGACCAGAGTGAGGTTGCAATCCTGTACCTTTATTGTGATACTTACCGTTTGTTCTATCTCTTGTACCCCAATCTTTAGCAGGTTCCTTAATACTTTCATTATCATAATAGTAATGCTTGTTTTTACTTAAGAGGAACAAATACTCGTGTGATTTAGTACATCTATCCTTGACACTTTCAGGCATTGGATTAGGTTTATGCCAAATTATGTCTTGACGTAGATACCAACCATCAGATCTTAATGCAAATGCTAACATCCAAGGGATGCCAATTAGATCCTTTTCTTTATATCCTTGAAGCTTATTTGCTCTCTTTGATGTATAATTTGGTAGGTCTTGATTAGTCTTACTAAGTGTTTGTTTGACATAAGATTTACCTGGTCTATAGTTATAATAACTATCCCCAATGTTTAACCACAAAGTACCATCATCAGTAAGACAATCTCTCACCAATCTAAACACTTCAACCATTTCTTGAATATACTCTTCTGGAGTAGATTCTTGTCCT
>VTLG01000024.1_pt1 | contig 58492 bp, 62 predicted proteins | sample 4694571 | NCBI WGS metagenome assembly VTLG01 (sample SAMN12604809, study PRJNA352737) | marine metagenome | biome: ENVO:00000447; feature: ENVO:00000209|ENVO:00000569|ENVO:01000036; material: ENVO:00002151; isolation source: viral sequences binned using virsorter ...
ACTAGACACATCATTAAATCGTCTGTATTACCTTCTTCAGCCTGCCATGATTGACCTCTTTTTACAAAGGTACTCATCTCTTCAACAATGTTAAAATCATTTATGTGTATCTTATCAGATTCAATTAGTGTTTTGATATTAGCACAACCTATTTTTTTAATTTGTTTAGTCATCTTAACACCAAAACCTGCACCTCTGCCACTAAAACCTGCACCTAATATTTGACCTGAACGGCCTCTATTAGTAGTCATTAATAAATTATCATACTCTAATTCAAATTGTAATGCCTCTGCTATTTGTTGGCCTAAATCATTTGTTTCAACTAATACATGTGCATGATTATATGCCTTTGCAACTTGGTCAATTGTATGAGGAAACAACAAAGGTTTAATATCATTGTTTCTGTATTTGGCAACTATATTAAATGGCATTTGAGAAACATCTGTAACAATAAATGCTGAATAATCTCTTGATACACCTCTTGCAACATCAACCGTAATTGTATAAGTTTTACCTTTTACAGGATCCTCATATACATCTAAACCTGCGTTTGATGTTTTTGGTGTTTTAAACACCATATTTTTAATTTTTGCTGGACTAATTAATGTATTTACAGAACCTAAAAACTCACACTCAAACTCTTGTTGAAATTGCTCAGGTGATGTATTTCTAATAGTGTTTTCTTTCCACTCTTCATCACGACCAGGTACCTCTGACCAATGTACTTCAATTGGTACATAATCATTCTTTTTATTTTCTGCGTCTGACCATAATTTATAAAACTGATTCATACCATAAGGTGTAGATACGATAATCATTTTAGTTTTTGTACCAGATGATATTGTAGGATAAACAGAGCTAAAAAACATTTCTGCTATATTTGGTGGCACGAAAGCAAACTCATCAAGAAAAATTATATTATAAGAACCACCTCGTATTGCACTTGAAGATGTAGCGGCGGCCACTATTTGAGATTTATTTTCTAATTCTATATTACCTTTGTTCCAGTTTATTACACCTTGTTGTAACCACTTTGGTAAATTTTCATACGCTAATTGTACTCTACCTAAAATATCTCTAGCAGTAGAGGACTTATTGGCAAGAATGGCGATATTACTATTTGGATTGAATAGAGCATAGTGTAATAGATACGAAACGGTAGTCGTTGACTTACCAGATTGTCTAGGTAGTTTGCAAATTGTGAAACGATTGTCATGTATTGTCCTTACTATATGTTTTTGAAAATCATACATCTTAAAAGGCACCAAGCCCTCATCAAGAGATACAATTTTCATATAAGTTTCCATAAAATAGATAGGGTCTTTTTCGCATTTTTGAAACTCTATAATTTGTTCTTTTGTATATTCAACAGGTGTATTTACCTTTTTTAAATTAGGATTACCTAGATATGCGTCATTACTCATTTTTGTCCCAGTCCGTTCTATTATCTTCGTAATTAAACCATCCTGTTATAATCATTTTTTCATTTGATTCATCAATTATACCTCTATGAGTATGCGTCCAGTCTGCTGGCCAAATTAAAGTTAAACCTTTTTTAGCAGGACATTTTATATCTTGGTAATAAAATTCAGTTCCTCCATTTTCTACATTGTTTAAATAAGTCATAAAAACTAATTTTCTTGACATAGATTCTATAGCCGTGTTTTCAAAATGCCATTTCTTAAATCCGCCACCAGCTTTATAATGTTGTAAGTTCATATTTTCAGTAATAGTATATCTATCCATACCTTTTACATACTCATATTTTTGTTCATAATTATTTAAACATTGTTGTAAATGTTTGCCATATTCTGTAATTGGTTTATGTTTGTAATTATTAGCACCAAATTCAATTGATAAATCAACACTATCTTTAGTGTCTTTATTTATTTTTGAATCTTTACCTATATTACCTTTTCTTAATATTAAGCCATTATCTATTTTAACATCACCATCTTTTTCTAATATTTCATCTGATACATGACTAACTCTAACTCTGCAATCTATAAAAAAAGAAATTAAGTTATCACATACTTCTTCAGGTATATACCAGCCACCTATAAAACTCTCTTTAGAAAAATCATGTTCTTTCATTTAATATAACTCCTTCTATATGTGTGTAACCTAGTTTTATAGCCGCTTGTACTCTTTGACTACCTCTAAATACAGAATATTGTTTTTCAGCGTAAGCCACACCATTAACACCTTTTCTAGGTTGTAATGAATATGAATGTTGTCTAACTTCTATTGGATTTTGCATTTCTTCACCCTCTAACAATTCAGGTAAAGGCGTCATAGACTTGATGTAATGAATTTTACTTATCTCTAGTATTATCTTCTTTTGGTTGTCCGCTTTCGCCTTCAATAATTTCATCTTCTTTTTTCCTATTTAACATTTTTTGCAACTCATTTGTAGAACCTACAAACAAGGCATTTTTTATTTGTGTATTAGCTGACTTTGGTAATTCTTTTAAATCTTTTAGTTTTTTTTGTAAGTCTTGTAGTTTATCTACCGTTTGTGCGACTTGACCTATTAATTGACCTGCAACTTCATATGCTCTAGGGTGTTGGCCTTCTTTTGCAATATCTAATATACCATCAATAGCTTGATTGCCTTTGTCAATTAAATTATAATAGTTATCTCTGCTGTGTGTATAATCGTTATCTATATCTGTTTTATTTTCATCAATTTTTCTTGGCACCGGTGCTGGTTGCTCAAAGTCAGATACTTGTACAGAGTTTTCTTTTTTCTCTATACCTAAAATTTCATTCACATTATCCTCAAGTTTACTCATTTATAACTCCTATGTATCACTATCACTAGACGGATTATATCTTTTACCGTCAGCAAAGAAACTTAATGTAGTAGTAAAACCAAAATCATCATCTGCGTCAGCTGTTGTAGGATTAGGTACAACTATAATTCTTTCTTCTCTTGTTAAAGGTGCGTCTGTGCTAGCACCTAGGTCTGCTTGTACTTCTTTAATAACTTTTTGATTACTCATTGGACCATATAAGTAAGTCTTAGCAGTAAAACTTAATGTATATATTACTGCTCGTCTTTGTGTAAATTCACCATTGTAAGTATCTTCATAATTTACACTATTTAAAATTATTGGTATATCTCTTTTTAAATTTAATTCAGGCACAACATTCATAGTTACCGTATATTCTGGTTGAAAGAAAGGTAATATTTGTTCAACAATTTGTAGACCATTTTCAGCAGTCGCTGTAAAAGAATATAAACTAAAATTTATATTGTAAGGCACAGGTGTAAAATTAAAATTATGTTTTTTACCATTTTCACTTTCTTTTACTCTAATAGTTTTATTCATCTTATTAAGTTTTCTTGTAGGGTCATAAGATAAACCTGTAATTTCAAAACCTAATCTAGGTAAAGTTATAGAAACAGCCCTATCATCTTGTAAGTTTGCTTGTTGTTCTAATCTTACTATAAACTTTTCTTTTGGTGCATATGCTAATGGCACTCTAATTCTTTTTGTAACTGCACCTGTGCTACTTGTATTTTGCAATACAATATTATTAAATAATTGACCAAATGCAATTGTTAATTTTCTTAAGCCTTCGTTATAAAAATGAGTTCCAAACATTATTCGTCAATCTCTCCAAATGGGTTTCTTTCTGTAAAGTCTAATATATCATCTGCTGTACCAACGGTATCATAACCTGCCTCGGTATTTAAATCTAAATTACCTGCATAAGGCGATTGTGTTTGTACTACTTCAGCGGCTGTATAATCTTCATTCATTAAAAATGCTGGTTGACCTGTTGAGTAATCGTGATAATCTTCTAATACAATTGAACCACGACCTGTCAAAGCTTCTTGACCATACTCTAATTGAAATCTGTAATTTATTTCGTTTAATGAACGCTTGTCTTCAACTGCGTCAAGTGTATTAATGCCTGTATTGATTTCTTCGTTTGCATATTCCCAACGAGTTACTTTTAATTTATAAACAGGTAAATTACCAAGTTGATAGAATGGCTCTTGGTCTTCAACAAACTGAATTTCAAAGAAAGATTTTAAAAGTGGTACATAAACAATATCACCCTCATTTGGTCTACCAGAGGCAGTTAGTGTTGCTTTACTTGCAACATGTTCCTCAAATCTTCTTTTAGATAATACTAAAGTTGTATCATCTCTAATTTCTAAACCAAATTTATTAATGATTTCGTTTTCGCCTGCAAAGCCTTCAGTAGTTTCAAAATACATTTCAAGTAAATAAGAATCATCAAATCTTGAAGATGTATCTTCACCTAAAACTAAATCTCTATTAACAAGTGTACGAGGAAGATAATAGATATCTTGACCATAGATTTTTAGGCCTTCAATAATTATATCTTCGTGTAATCTTTTTTCGGCTTGGTTTCCAATACCTTTGCCGCCTTGAAAATAGTGGTTAACTGCCATGTCATTTTATCCCATTATCATAGCTGGGTTTAACTCAAATGTACTTCTAATTTCAGTTTCTAATTTATCTATGTCTTGTAATGCTTCTGAATATATTTGTCTGCCATTTAAAGTAACGCCACCTATCATTGCTACACCATCAAATTTAGATAAGTTAGCACCCCATTGTTTTTTAAATAAGGCTGTTACATATCTTTTTAAATATATGTCATTATATACATCTGTAAATTGTTCAGGATCCAGTTTTCTATATGCCTCAATTACAAGAAACTCACCAACTGCTAAGTCATTTTTCCAATCCATATCAACATACAATCTATTGTCGTGTTGATTAAATCTTAATGGTTTTTCGCCAACTAAAATATGGTCTAAAAAGTCTAAATGTCTTAATACTATGTCGTAGTTTATTATACTTGTAGATGAAAAATCATACAAGTCATTTAATCTTAATTGATATCTTACATCAAATAAATTCATATTTGATTTATTAGAAAATGGGAAGATATTGATAACTGATATAACACTTTCAGGTACAACTAAAAAATTGTTACCCTCTTTCCATGATGTAGTTACAGAATTCTTTGTTACAGATTCATCTGAATCACCAGTCATTCTGGTTTTATCAGCTTCTGTATATTGATATTTTAAATATGTTCTTCTTATACCATCATAGTGGTATTGTGCGAAATATTGTAAGGCCTCATCCAGTCTATCTTCTAACTGGTCATCATCAACATTTATCTCAATTACAGGCTTACCTAATGCTCTTAAAGCATATTGTTTTAATGTTTCTCTTGTTGCTGGATTAGCCATAAGTTATTCCTTTTCTGGACTATTTATAAGATTAATTATACCTTTGGAAAGAGATTATCTTGACAGAATAACTTAATATCCTCGTCTGGTAAACCTAGTGATTGCATAACTCTAGGTGTGTGAGGATTTTGTTGTTGGTGTTCACAATAATAGTTTTGAGCCTCAATTACATCTTTCATCTTTGATTCGTCATGGTGATTTCTAATTTTATCAATGTAATTGGCCAGATTGGACACAGCCATTGTACATATCTGATTTAATTCTTTTTCTTCTTGTACATTACCAGCTGCAATCATACCACCACTAAAAATTGCTTTTGCCCAATCCGGCAATTCTCTCTCTTTACTCGGTTTAAACCACTTATTTTCTTCTATAAACCATTGTGTTAATGGGTGTTCTTTCTGTAATAAGGGACTAAAATCGTGAAAAGCACCTGTAACTTTATTTTTACCTGCGATTATATCAAATCCGTAAATAGGTCCGCCATTTGTAAGTCCTGGAAATAAACAAACATGAGCCATCCATAAACCTTTTTTTTCTCTAACATCAACTACATCTACATGAGCTCTTCTAATATATTTGTTTGACCATGTTCTATTAACCCACCCTAACTCATCATTATTAAACCTTTCCATACCAGGTTCCTGATATTCAGTTAACTCTTTGTTTAATAAATCAATAGTTTCTTCTTTCCATTTAATCAATCGTTCCCAAATCATGGAGCTCCTTCATTTCTTTAAATAATTTTGTAGCACTTTCAAAACAATAATTTGCTTCAGGTACTACTGAATGTTCATAAACATTTAAATATGTGTTAATAGTTTCTTTTATAATTCTTTTATAGTCACCAACTTCTTTATGTTTGAATTTATAGTATCTATTAGGACCAGGTGTTTTTTTCATAATCATTTGGCCACCTGATAAATCACCCATATGTCTAACATAGATATGAGCATATAGTTTCATAGCTTCATCTTGTATAGATTCTATGTGTGCGATATAATCTTTTGTACTTTGAGTTATTTCTGGTGGTGAGCCTATGTCTGTCCACAAATGCCTATAATCATAATGTATATGTTCAGCTCTTAATAAACCTGGCGTATCTCTAAAAAGAGAATTGTGTAAACCATATTTTTCTAATACAGAATAACATTGTAATTGATTGTAAAGATAAGTTGCATATAGTTTTTCATCTATATTGCCAGACATGAGTATTCTAACAAACTCTTGTCGCTCTGCGTTTTTGTGATGTTCTAGTGTGAGGTCTTTAATATCAAGCATATCATATTATATATCATTTTATTATGTATAAATTCCGTTTGCAATTTCAAATACTTCAATATATGAAGATGGTGAGATAGAGTGTCCATGTTCTTGTTGTACACCATTTATTTTCATAGTATGGCTACTTTGGTGACATTTCATAATTACCGTAAATGTTCTAGCAGAAGCGCTGTTTGAAGCTGGGCTGTACATACCACCAACAGCTGATTGGTTATTTCTAAAATTATCAGCGTCACCATCTGCACCATTTGACCAAGCGTTAGACATATATCCTTCGTTAGTACCACTCGAACTATTACTAGGATTTGTAAAACAATGTTGACCTGTTGTGTTATAACTTGAACCTAAAGCACTATCGTGAACATTGTAAACAGCATTTGCGTCATGGTTATCAGGAGAAGCACTAATATGAGCATTTATCCAGAAATCACTAGTAGCTGCTGTTGGTGTAATAGTTACAGCAACATTAGTGTTTGTCCATTGATTTGAATTTAAATTTTGTCTGCCTGTGTAATGATATCTTTTTACTTGTAATACGCCACCACCTACATCACCAAATTCTAAAGCGTTAGCCCCAGAGTTAACTTTCATTGTCTGTCCAGCTGTACCAAGTGAAATACCTGAAGGATTTCCTGAACTATCTGATACAAGAAGTTTGTTACTACCTATTCCTAAAGAAGTACCTTTTATCATTTGTGACCAGTAAGTTGTATTTACCGTGCCACTTGTTGATGGAGTTTGACCTGAAGCAGATGTAGAATTTACATAAAGGTAAGTTGATGTGTTACCCTCATCCGTATATGCAACAACATCATTTTTTATATATGATGTTCCTGCGTTATATGTTCCCTTAAATGGGAATGATATCTTTGATAAATCTACATTAGCCATTTTTAATTCCTAAAAGACTATGATTTCGGATTTGCGTCTTTAATACCTTTTATGTAAGTATAAAAAGAACCTGTCTTAGCGTCATCACCGAATTTGCCGTCATCTATATCGTGCCATAACATATCAAGTTGAGGACCATAACCTGTTGGTCTGAAAGTTTTTCTTCTTTCTCTTGCATATGATTTTGTATCCCAAGTTGATTTCAACTCAGCAACCTTGGCAGTTATGTCAGAAGCAGAAATAGCTGCTGTGCCGTCTAACCATTCAATTGTATTAACATCTTCATCTTCATATTTAAACTTAGCGTCAGCGTTAATTTCTCTGATAGCGTCTCCTATTGTAGGTTCTCCTGCTAAAAAGTTTGTTGCCATTTTTTATTTTCCTTCTTTATTAACTATATAATCCGTTTGCAATTTCCCATACTTCAATGTATGAGCTGTGTTGTATCATGTGGCCAGTTTGACCAGATTCGGAAACACCGTTTATTCTTATTTCTAAACCAGATTGTTGGTGAGTTTTACATCTTACCGTAAATGTTCTAGCAGATGAACTATCACTTGCTGGATTATACATTCCACCTACAAATGTTTGACCAACATGGTAGTTATCTGCGCTACCGTCTGAACCATGAGACCAGCAGTTTGACATATAACCATCGTTAGTACCACTTGAACCATTGCCTGGGTCTGCAAAAATATTATTACCTGTTGCGCTATCTTTAATATTAAAAACAGCTTGTGCGTCATGGTTTTGTACGCCGTGAGCAACATAAGCTTGTATCCAATAATGACTATCTGCTGCTGTTGGTGTTATTGCTACTGCAACATTTGTATCTACATAACTTGAATTTTGAATATTTTGTGTTCCTGTATAATGAAATCTTTTTACTTGTAATAAACCACCTGAAACATCACCAAATTCTAATCCGTTAGCACCTGAATTAACTTTTACTGCTTGACCAGCCGAACCTAAAGATGTTCCTGTTACATTACCACTTGAGTCTGTTGTTACAAGTTTACTATTACCTACACTTAAAGATGTACCACTAGCAATTTTTGTCCAGTAAGTTGTGTTTACCGTGCCACCTGTTGAAGGAGTTTGATTAGCTGCATTTGTTGTATTGATATAAAGATAAGTAGATGTTTCTCCACCGTCAGTATAAGCAACTGCGTCTTTATTTTCGTAAGTTGTTCCTGCATTGTAAGTGCCTTTAAATACAAAAGCAATTTTACCTAAATCTACCGTTGCCATCTTTTCTCCTATACAACCGTTGCTATTAAATGACCACTTGCGTTAATTGAAAACGAAAAACCTGTTGTTGCGTAAATAACATCATTAAATCCTGCATATGTGCCTGAAGTTATACTATCATTACCACCGTTAGTAGTAACAACTTGTAGATTATCAACAATACCATCTGAATTAGTATCTGTTAATACAAATCCGTAAATCTCAGCTCTATCTGTGTAACTTCTTAATTTTGCCATTTAATTACTCCGGTTTATATCCTGTCATTGCCGTTACTTCGGCTTGTGTTAATCCTAAATCTAATAATTTTTGATTACCGCTTTGTGCATTTGTTTTTATTGCTGTTAAAGCGTTTGCATTAGCAGTTATACGGTTTTCCATTTCTGTAATCTCATCAGCAGTCATGTCTTTTGTTTCATAATTATTTTCGCCAGGACCTATTGTTACTATTTTAGTCATTATACTTTCCTTCCGTATATTACATAATCACCTGTTGCGCTACCAGGAAATTGTAATCTAATACCGTTATTTGTGCTTGTAGTATTATTTACAAACATTGCACCATTTGTCCATCTTGTTCTAGTTGAACCGTCATGGTTTGGTCTTATAAATTCGTGAAAACAACATTTATGTACAGCTCTGTTTAGACCCATCCAGGTCATTTTTAAATAACCTTTACTATTTCTAAATCCATCATTCATAAAAATTGAACTATCTGAACCATCTCTTTCCATTGCGTTTACAGAACCACTTGATGAATTCATTTCTACACCATTAGCAGATGTTGTGCTACTACCAATGTTTGAACCACTTTGTTGAAATCTTAACTCACCGGCACCTGATTGAGTACCAGAGTGATGTTGTACTTCAATATGAAAATCAAAATACTTGTAAGTAGAACCGTCAAAGTTACTTGACGCAAAATCCCAGTTTTGAGTATTTGTAATTGTACCACTTGCTACTTTTTCATAGTCAGATGATATTGTACCAAACTCATATCCGTTAGCACCCGAATTAACTTTTAGTGCTTGTCCTGCTGTACCTATTGATACACCTGTTAAAGTACCTGAATTATTTTTTACTGCAATCTGATTATTTGATAAACCAAAATCATTTCCTGCAACACCACCTTTGGCCATATATTGCCAATAAGTTGTATTTACCGTACCACCTGTTGAAGGGGTTTGACCTGCAGCTGCTGTAGCATTAACATAAACAAAAGTTGAAGTTAAACCACTATCTGTGTATTGTACCACATCTTTTGATTCATAAGTCGTACCAGCGGCATAAACACCTTTAAATGTAAATGATATTTTTCCTAAATCTATTTCTGCCATTTTTGTTTCCTATATCTATTTATAATAATTATTATGCTACCTCTACGAGTTTCCACCCATAAGTTGAACCAGTATAAACTAATCCAAAGCTTGCGTTATTTTTAGCAACCGTCATATTTGCTGTTGCGTTCATAATTTTGTTACCATTTCTATCAATTGTTAGGTTATTAGTACCAAAATTACCTGCTAAGTCTAAAAATCTTACCGTATCACCTACTAAAGGTGAAGCAGGCAGTTGTACCGTACCTGCATGACTTGAAGCGTCAATAAATTTTCTATCACTTGCAGCTACCACAGGAATTGTAGAACCATCAAAAGTGATAGTTGACCAAGGATTACCTCCGCCTAAACCTGTCCATACGGAGCCGTTATATCCTTCCCAAGTTGTTAAATCTGTATTATATCTTAAACCACCTGTGAACAATGAACCGCCTGTTGGTCTTTCAGCAGTTGTACCAGTTGGTGGCACAAAGTTACCTGTACCCATTTTATCTCTTTGAGTATAACCAACTATTGCTCTTTCTGTTGGCACAGCCGTATTTGCGTCACCAGCCATAGTTTCGTCTGTACTAAATTCATTAATAGTAGCACCTAATTCTGCACCAATAGAACCTAGTTGTAATTGACTTAAACCTGAAAGGTCAAATGCGTCTGCGTTTAGTGTAGCAACACCAGTTGCCTGTTGAATTCTGAATAAATCACCAACTCTAAAGTCACCATCTTGGTCAGTTGATGTAAAGTAAACACGACCACCATTTAATTCATTTACTTCATCTGATTGGTCAGCAGGTTGAGCTGCGTCACCAGGATAATTAGTATCTGCAAAACCACCTGTACCTATGCTTAGGAAGTCGTGACCTGTTAATCGTATGTTTGAAAACTTTTGTCTTAAATCAAGAACCGTATCATCTGCTTTAGCAGCCGATAACAATACCGATTCTGTTAATCTTATTAGTGCTGTTTGAGTAGTTGTATTTTCCTCTGATACAGCAGAAACTCTATAATATTTGTTATCACCAGAAAACTTAACACTAGCACCTAGTTTGATTACGCCAGTTGCATTAAGAGCGGTACCAAATGCTTTAACAGCTATTAGAGCACCTTCTTGATTTTTTAATGCGTTTGAAGAAGCTGACCTAACTTGGAATGTAGATGAGTTTTCTTTTGTAAAAGTTAATACTTCGTCATTTACAAAAGTACCTGAAATATTTTCTATGTGAACTAAATCTAATGATATGTTAACTCTGAATACTCTAGCAGTTGCACCTGAAGTAACACCTGTTACCGTAGCAGTTCCTGAACCAGATGTAGATATCATATCTGCAATATCTGATTCTGTAGCACCACCTACAAAAGTATCAGCCCTATATGCAAGTTGTCTACCTCTTGTTTTTAAATTAACTGCCGTTTCAGTTGCTAAATTACCGTCTGCCTCAGCACCTTTTTCACCGTAAGCAGATGAACAATTTAAACCTCTAATAAAACCACCTGTTTCTGCAAAGAATGATTTATCACAATAGTAAGTGAATATAGAAACCATTTCACCACGACCACCTGCCAATGCGTGAACACCACGACCATCAGAGTTTATTTGTGTAAAGTCATTTCCTAAAATTGATTTATTACCAGCACTATGCAAGTTACCATCAATTTGAATACCTGTTGCACCAGCATTTACAGACGAACAATTTTGTACATAAGGCGAAGCAGTTGTAATTGAACCACTAGGGTCTAATGAAGTAACTGCGGCTTTTCCAGTACCACCAGCACCTGGTGTTCCTGTTAAACCTTTCATTGTCATTTGAACAAGGTTAGTGCTATTGTTCAATAAGAACATGTTTGAAGCATTGTTATTTTCAACAGCAGTTACCGTTAATACTAAATTACCACCGTTACCAACTGAAGCAGCAGGAATAGTTATTGTATCGTTTACTGCAAATCCAACACCACCATTATGTACTACAACTGAACCGTCTGTTGCGTTACCATTTGTTACCGTTATTGTTAAAACTGCTGAAGCAGCTACACCACTTCCTGATGTTGCATTTGGATGAACAAATGAATATGTTCCGTTAGCAGCGCCACTTACATCCGTTGTAATTGAAACCGTTTTAATTTGATGACCTGTACCTGAAGCAGGTCTTACCTCTGTACCTCTTAAAGATTCACCTTGTACCGTTACGCCGGCAGGAATTCTTAAAGGTAAACTTTCTTTATAAACTCCGTTTTTAACATAAACAACATCACCTACTGAAGCAGATACAACTGCTATTGTCATGTTTGAAGCGCCACCCATACTTGCACCTGGGAAAGTTACCGTATCACCAGCTGCATGTCCTGTACCACCATTAATCATAGTTACGGTTGGTGTTGATGAACCATCTGTTGTTACTCTTACTTGAGCACCTGTACCTGAACCAGTTGTAGCTGATTGAGTTACATCATAAGTTGATGGTGTTCCGCCTGTACCACCTGTAATATTATTAAAGTCAACAATATCTCCTGAAGTAGATTGACCTAATGCATATTTGATTGTTTTAAATGGTAAGTATTGTGAACCTGGATTTGAATCACTTCCAGAGTTTGAAACATAATAAACATTTTTACCTTCAGCGTTTGACCATTTAGGGTCTTGGCCATCTGTTGTTAAAACTGAACCTGAAACACCAATAGGTAATCTTTGAGTTTGAGAGGCGTCTTGTATAAGCATATCACCTCTTGTGCTCATTATAGCACCTGTATCACCTTGTGCAATTAATTGCCATACCGTTGCGTCTGAACCTGGAGTTACATTTGTTTGTCTGTCTTTTAACATTACATAAGTTGATGAAGTATGTCTAACTACATCACCTATGTTGTAAGCTGTTGTATTATTATAAGCAGCTCTGTAATTAAAACCTTCTAGGTTTTTTTGCCAATAAGATGTGTTTGTTGCACCTGTAGCTTGAACAGCAGGATATTGATTAGTATGATTTGCTATACAAACATAGTTATTACCACCGTATTGAATAGTGTCACCAGTTTTATAAGCTGTACCGTGTGAATATTCACCTAATGCTTTGAAACCTGTTGTAAGGACATCCCAATATGCGTTATCAGTTGGTGTTTGTCCTGAAGCTGGTGTTGTGTTAATATAAACATATGAGTATCCGCCATATGTTACTACATCACCGTCTTGATAAGTTGTACTTGCGTTATAAGAATCTTCAAATTGAAAGCCCTCACCATACACTTCAAATTTACTAGGATCAAAACTTGATGTAGATGTATGTTGAGTTGTTGTTCTATATTGAAATGCGCCGTATTTTACAAGGTCATTTAATCTATAAAAAGTTGTGGCAGCCCAATCTCCTTTAAAGAATAAACCCTCTGTATGCAAAGAATATTTTGCTAAATCTGTATAAAATCCTGAAATGCTTGATTGTGAAGTGTGATTTGTAATTACGGTGTAAGTGTTACCACCATACTTTATAATGTCGTCAACAACATAAGCAGTTGATACCTGCCAATCGCCTCTCCATTTAAATTTAAGTCGTCCTAGTTTAAAATCTGCCATTTATATTCCTATACTGCGCTCTGCCAAGAAGTTGAATAAATTGTTGATGTGCTTTCAAATGTATCAAAATCATCTGTTATTGATGATTTATTATCAGCATTATTTCTTCTTCTTACCAATTCTCCATTACTATTTATATGATAACTACTCGTAGAATTATCATCATATACAAATTGTTGGTATCTGTCGCTATCGTTGTTTTTGTATCTTTTATTTATCTGTCCTACTGATATTGAACTATTATTTGCTGGTTTTAATGTAAATGTCAAAGATGTTCCTGAAATTGTATAATCAGAGTAAGCTATCTTTCTAACACCATCTACGAAGACAGCCGCACCCTCTGGTTTAATATCATTAGCGTTTAAAGTAAATGATACGGTTGAGTTATCACCAGTAAAATACTGAACATTAAATAATTCTAATCTTTCTTCCGTGTAATCTGTTGAACCGTCTTTTGGCACTAAATCTGATTTACCAGGTTCAAAAGAATCTGAAACTTGAATATCACCTCTATCATTTGAGTTAGGGTTAATAGATGTAAGATACAACATACCTTCTGGTGTTCTTCTTAATCCATGAAAAACTTTACCATGTGTAGCTGCTGTTTCAGTTGCTGATACTTGTTTAAGTAATGCCATCTTACGATACCTCTAAAATACTAGCGTATGCTTCCATGTCAATTGCTGACGAGTCTGGATTTGCTACTGCTAGAACTCTTAATTTATCCCCTGGTTCTAAATTTATTGGTTTATCCATAGTTAATGTATTGTTTACAGGTATTTCTGTCCCTTTTGCAACATGATAAAAAGTTGACCCACCATCAGTAGTTACTTTTACATCACACTTACCAACATTAGTTGAACTTTTATTTGTAATATATAAAGCGTGTATTACGGAGTATGTTCCGCCTGGCGCTGTATAAAAATCTGTTTCTGCACCTGCTGATAGTGTTGCACCTTGATTTTTAAATGTACTCGCCACTATTATCCTCCAAATACTATTGAATAAGCCAATGCGTCACCATCAAGTGCCACAACACCAGTTGCGTCTGGTAAAGTAACCGTTCTATCTGCTGTTGGTTCTGCAACCGTAAGAGTTGTTTCGTAAGCATTTGCTAAGTAACCTTCAAATACTAAATTTGCACCATCTAAAACTATGTTTTGGTTACTTGTTGCACCTGAACTTACAACACTTTGTAGTGTAACTGCACCAGCACCACCCATTTCTTTTACAACACCACCGGAAGTTTTTGTATAAAATTTTCCGTCAGTTACATTCATTGCAATCTCACCAACTGCTAAAGAAGCTGCTGATGGTATTGAAAGTGCCGTTTCACTTCGTTTTGGTTTTATTACCGTTGGCATTATTTAATATGTTTCTTAATTTGTTTTATTAATTTATCTTTAGTAAATCGTCTATCTAATTCAATACCGATTTTTCTACCTAATTTTTCTAATTCTTTTTTAGTTTTACTTTTTAAACCTTTTATATCTACTTCCCATTCTTTTTTTAACTTTAATGGTTTCATATAAGGTTTAGTAATCCAATTTTTAATTTTTGTCCATAGTTTCATTAGAATGAACCTCCGTCAACCGTTGTTATTGATACATCTCCTGATGAGACCGTAAAATTGTCTGAAGTAAATTTAGCCACACCTATGTTTGATGTACTTGCTAATTCACCTGCAATTGTTAATGTGTTGCCTGAAGCAGTTGTGTTTATCCCTTCACCAGCTAAATATTCCATAGGGTTACCGATTTGAACTGAACCTTGTGTAGAACCTTCGTCTGTAAAAGTAAAGTTTTCAATCTTAGCACCATCAATACTACCTGCTAACATAGCATTTGTAATACCTAATGCTTTAACTCTTAATGCGTCTGCGTTTACTTCAATAGATGAATTATCTACTTCTACATCTAATTGATTACCTGTTTTACTTAAAGCCGCACCTGAAGTAATTTGACCTGCACCAGAAAATTGTGTTACATCTAAAGCAGTTGTACCAAAAGTTGGCAAACCTGTGTGTGTAAATACATAACCATTATCGCCGTTAGCAGTACCTTCTTCTACGAAAACAAATGAACCACCTGATAACTCAGCGGGTTGGTCTTCAGGAGTTGCTCTAGTTAATACAAAAGCTGCACTGCCACTACCTTGTGTTGTTACAATGTAAATACCATTTTGAGCAGCTGCTGTTTGGTCTTTAACTAAAATTCTATCATTAACTACTGGCGATACACCATCAAGTGTAATTGCACCGTTTGATGAAGCAGTCAATGTTGCGCCTACGCCGTTAGAACCATTTGAATAAGTCGCTGATAAATTAGCAGTTGTAGCCGCTCTACAAGATGGTTTAGCGTCAAGACCTTGTGCAACTTGGTCAACATATGCTTTGTTTGCTAATGATTCATTTACAAAACCACTTCTATCTTCGTAACCACTTGGCACTTTGATTGTACCTGTACCATGTGGCGATAAATTAATGTCTGTATTACCAGCAGTTGTTGACATTGTTGAACCATTAATTGTAATGTCATCAATAACTAATGAAGTTAAACCTGTAATATCAGTTGTAGCTTGACCTAAAGTTAAAGTAGAATTACCTAAAGTCGTTGTAGGATTTGCTAGGTTAGCATTTGCGATTGCAGCTGAACCTGATAAATTTGAATTTGTTAAACCTGTTGCGTTGATAGTTACCGTATTGTCTGTAATTGCAGCCTGCATACCAGCGCCACCAGCAAATGTAAGTGTTTCAGCAGTATTGTAAGTATCTGTTCCTGTATCACCTGCTAAATCAATAAACTGATTAACGGTTGCAAAACCTAAATTACCAGAACCATCTGTTTTTAAAAATTGTCCTGCTGAACCATCACCACCTGGTAATGTAAAAACTATTGTGTTTGCTAAAGCGTTAGGAGCTTTTAGTCCTACTAAATTTGTTCCGTTGTTAGTACCTTCTTGTAATTTAATTTGACCACCAGCTGAAGCGTCTGTACCTACGATTAATTCATCTACTGCCTTGTTTGAATCTAAAAGTAATGCTGAGTTTGCCGTTGCAACACCTGGTACATGGTCTAATAAGTCAGAAAAATATTGACCACCTATTACGGTAATATTATTAGCGTCACCGTTACCGTCAACGCCACCCTCACCTATGAATAATCTATCTCCTAAATTTCCTTGTGTACCTGTTCCATGAGTATAAGCTAATTCACCAAGTTTTAATGTTGCCGGTGCTGATGTTCCCGAACTTCTTTTTATCTGTATTACCGTTGCCATTTATTAAAAAGCTCCTGCGTTAAGTGTCAAAGTACCAGTAGTTGTAACTATTTCCGTTCTAGTTACAAACTTACCATCACTCGACCTGTATTGTAATATCGCTCCATCATTTAAGGAAGTAGTGTCAACATCACCAAGTAATTTTAATTGAAGAGAACTATTTTGAGCAGCCTGAGCTGATGGTAGGGCAACTGAAACCGTTTGAGGTCCAGATGAAGTATTTACATTTATATTTGCTGTTGTACTATTACTTTGTCCTACGGTAGCTTTAATATCTGCCATATACTCTCTCCTTTTGTATATTTATAATAAAAAAATAGTGAATTAGAGAGTAACTTGTGGTCTGACGGTAATAATACCTTCAATAACCCTTGTAATTGTACTAGATGAAGTCTGTAAAATTTCTAAATCGTAAACATATCTGCCTTCTTCCAGAGCACTTGTTTGGTCTGCTGTTAAAGACATGGTTACAATACCTGTTGTGGGGTCACCATTTACGGTACAAGTAATTGTTGTTCTTGTTCTTGTAGATGAATAACCCTTGGCCAATTTGGCAGACGCTGTATAACCTGTAAGATTAAATGCGTTTCCGTTTGCGTCTTTGACGGTAACATCCGAATTGAATGTTGCGCCTTGGTCTAAAGTTAGGTTAGCAATAGCGGCCATTTATTATTTCTCTTCTGGTACTTCTTTTTTTACTAATTCTGCAATTTTTGTATTATAATGTTTTGTTAAAACATCAATTTTTTCAAGCTCAAGATTATGCCTAATTTTAGATAACTGAATTTCTTGTCTTACTGCTAAGTAATTTTGTAATTCAGGACTAAATTTAGTTTCATCATAAGTCTTGCCATCAATTATCACACTCATAATTATCTCCTATATCTATTTATATCTTAAAAATTGACTTAATCTCAGCCAATTTACTCTCAAAAGACTCTTTGATAGACCATACAATGTTGTATTCGTAGTCGTTTTTACCACCAGCACCACCTACATTACCATCTTTTTTAGTTGCAAATGTTTCACTATTAGAATAATATAGTTTATCTATATGATATGACTTCATACTATCATTAATTTTGTGGATTGCAAAATTTATATTAGCCTGTCTATTGTCAAATATTATATGTTTCTTTAATAAATCTAAAGCCATACCTAGTTTTTTACCTAGATGTTCAGTATGTACCCATTGACATGAACTATAATAATATGTTAAGTCATTTCTTTGTAAGATTTCTGGTAAGTCTTTTGTTTCTAAACTAGGGTAAACATCTAGTAAACCATCTCTAACAACCAATGGGTGATGTTCTTTAGCTGCATAAGTGCCTATCACTTCGTCACCTTTTTTTAGATATATTGCAAAAGCAATATTATCTATATTAACAAAATCTGTTGTAAAACTAGGGTCCATGTTATATGGATAATCTGCTGTGTTTGTAAGCAAATATTCTAAATGGTCCCAATCCTCATGTATTTTAATATTATAACCTAGTTTTTCAAAATACTCTAATAGGTATATTGATGAACTAGGAAACTTGACAACCGAATGTGTATTTTCTATCATATGTCTATTTATCCTTTTTTGTGAATATGGCTAATGACTTTTTGAATGTGAAGTTTTTGACATTTTGGCTACAATGAAAATACTTACTAGGTATCATAATTGCTTGATTATACTTGTAACCGATATATTCTTTTATTGTAAAACCTCTTTTACTTTTGACATGTTCAAAATCTATTGTGTCTGGCAAACTTTGACTTTCATCAAATTCATTTATCTTTTGTTTTTGTTCTTCAAATGACAACACAGGTTGGTCATTTTGTTTATAATAATTATCTAAACTATAAGCATGGTCAGCCCATTGATTCATAACAAATATTCCACCTTGTGGCTCTTTATCTAATGGCACTATAACGGTGTAGAAAGCATTATTATCAAATCCTGAATCACAATGCAATCTATAAGGTTGTGTTAAATTATATACATGTGATTTTCTAACATCAACTTTACCTATAGCATTGCTTATTTTATCTACAATTGATTGACTAACTCTATCTTGATGATACAATGTTAAATCACCAGTATCAGATTCTACTAATATTTTATGATTATAACTTAAAGATGTTATTTCATCAACTGATAAGAAGTCATCTATAATTACATGTCTATAATTCATGTTCAGACCTAAATGGTATTTTGTATTGTTCGTCATATGCTAAAACTTGACAACAATTAAATTTTGTACTATTACAAATCCAATATCTTTTATCAGAAACTTTTAAATTTTTTTTATAATCAATATTAAATTTGTTTGTCCAATAATCTAAAAATTTTTTATTTTTTTGCCTACTTACAAAGTAAAAATTATAATCTAAATTATTTTTAAGATACTCTAATTGGTCATCTAATATAATGTGACCTATATGATAACCTTTACCTCTATGTGTTCTAGTGTTACCTTTATCTCTGTAATCATCAACTACATAATATCTACTCATTAACCTATAAACACCTTTTGGCCATATATCTTTGTTTATAATGCTTGAAATAACTTTTACTTTATTATCTTCTAAACCTACGGTCAATGCTGATTGTTCGTCAAAATTAAAATCAACCCAATTTTTCCATAGGTAATCTTTCTTTTTACTCACAATCTCTTTTAATACATCTTTATACTCATCAATGTATTTAAAGTTTTCAGGTTTATTTGTATAACTCTTTAACAACTTTTTCTCTAAATCTTTTTTTAAAAAAACCTTGAAATATAATTTTATATTGAGGTTCTTTATTCATATTAACTACCCAATGCTGTTTGCCTGTATTTGTCCACATCATACAACCATCATAAGAAGGCATTACTTTACCATTAAATACGGCATGACAAGACTTAACATCATTTAAACATAAATTAAAAACATTACACATATCATAAGCATGTAGTTTTTCATCATGTAATATAGGAGCACTTCCGCTAGGTATGTCATTGTGTTCAGTAATAATACCACCAGGCTCTAATGCTGTTACAAAAATATATGCAACACCTATATAAGGAAATATCTCTTCTTCAAAAAAAGTTTTGAGTGTAGGACTAAACTCTGTCATGTTAGTCCATTTTCTTACATCATATACATATTTTAATCTCTCTCTATACTCCCATTCGTTTTTGTATAAAGCGTCAAATTTTAAAATTTGGTCATCACTATTACCAGTTTCATTTAAAAACATTACACTTTTCCAGCCTCTAGCTTTAATTAATTCTGTGCCTTCTTCGGTGCCTGGTAAATCTATATTTGATTGAATATTATTATAACCTTTTCCTTTTTCTTTATTACCACCGTTGAATGGTTTTGACCACATATGTTCAGGTATTTTTTTTACATCATCTAATATTTGATTAATAGGCCATGACCAAAAACTAGATAGGTCTATCCAATCATTTTTTCTAGCAATGTCGTAAAAGTCTTTATTTAATTTTCTCATTTAACCATTCGTTCATTATTGATACTTTTTTGCCGTCTTTCATACCAAACCATAAACTCTTTGTTTCTTTTAATTTTAATCTACGGCAAATGTCTATGGCTCTATCCTTATATTTATCGTAAAAATAAGATGGTGAAAAAGACATCAATTGATTACATAAGTCTATGCCTGCTAAATTTACATATGCTTCTTTTTTATAAATCTCAAATGTATCAATTGGTTTTTTAGAGAATAAAATACCTACTCTATGATATTGAATGCCAAACATCTTACTAAAACTAAATGCAACATAACCTACTTTACTAATATCATAAGTTTTTTTTAAACCAGAGCCTCCTGCCCATGCTAAATCAATAAATGAGTTTTCTTCTAGTGTATCTTTTGTAGAAGAGTGTTCATCACCTGTATTATAAAAAGGTAGACTTAAAAATTTTGTTCTATTATTTAATTGTATATTAGCCTTTTTAAATGCCTTTGCTTGACACATATAAGCACCATATTCATCTTTACATACAACAGGCCTTAAACTATGTTCTAACATAGTAATTGTAATTGCTTCAGTTACACCATTTGTAATATATACATGTTTGAAGTCTTTTAAACCTTTAAATTTTATATGACCTTTATTAATCCATGATACAAAATTTTCTATAAATCTATCTTGAATGCCTAATCTATCTTTCACCATACTATCGTGGTCATATATTTTATTATAATAATGAGCAATAACTCTTTTTATTTCTGGTAGTTGAATAGGATATGAAGCTGTTAAATACATTCTTTTATTGCCTCTTCAAATAAATCGTGGTCTTTAAATATAAATGGTAAACAAAATACGGCAGTTGATACATTTTCTGAACCATCTTCTAATATGTAACCTGCTTCTCTCATCTTTTTAATAAATGTCAATGATTGTTTTGGTGTTTCAAAATCTATTGCACCCATATTACCATATTGTCTAGTTACACCTTTTATTTGTTTGTGTTGTAAATCTAGTTTATCAATTTCTGTTAATGTTTCTAATGCAGCTGCACAACCAACAGGATGTCCTGAATATGTAAAACCATGATTAAACATCTTTACAGACTTTTCTATTCTTTCACTAATTAAACATGCACCCATAGGAAAATATCCGTTTGTAATACCTTTACCTAATATAATCATATCAGGTTTAAAATTAATTTTTTCAAAAGCAAACATAGTGCCTAGTTTACCAAAGCCTGTTACCGTTTCATCTAATATAACTATACCACCTTTTTGTTGATACTCTTCTAATACTTTCCAGATTTCAGGTTGCCATTCATATACACCACCTGCACCAACAACTGGTTCAATAATTACAAAAGACATATCATAAAGACCTTTACATATACTAATTAAATCTTCAACATCTTCAAACTTATGAACACTCATAGGATTTTGTATGCCCCAAAATTTATTAATATCTTGGTCGCTGGCATTTGCACTTAATATTGTTGAGCCATGATAACTATGTTTACCACAAACTGCAATCTCTTTACCTGTCAACTTAATAGCAGTTTCAACGGCTGCACTTCCACTATTTGTAAAATACACTCTACTCATATTTGTTCTTTTACAAATTTCATTAGCATATTTTTCTGTTGTTTGACTATGGTAACCAGAAAAATTACTTGCATAAGGTAACTTTACTAACTGATTCATCATTGATTGTTTTATATTATTATTAGAGTATCCAAGTGTAACATTCCAAAGACCAGACATGGTATCTTTTAATACTCTGCCATCTTTCATAAGTAATTCATCATGCGTAGCTGTGATGACCTGGTCACCCTCAACATGCATTTTACTAAAACTTAATATTTCTTTCTGCATAATAATATCCATTCTTCATTATCTTTTTTGACACTATCTTTAAATTCAAATCCTAATCTTTCATTAAATTTTAAATACTTTCTTTCACATAACGACCAATTAATCAACCATTCTACATTGTTTTGTAAATATCTACCTAGTTTTAATCCTGCACCAGCTTTTTTAGATATTAAGTAACCATCATATATTTCATCATCTACTTTATTATACCAATAAATGGCTACTAATTCTTTTTCAAAATAACCTAAAAAATAACCTGCACCTTTATAAAATTTTTTACATTGTGGCCAAAAATTAGATATAGTTATAATATGTTTTTTCCAATCATAAAAATTTTTATGTATGTCATGTATGTTTTTTTGTTTTGACACCCAATCAATAGCTTCTTTTTCTGTAATATATTTTATCATTAACTAATCATCATATTGTCGCCTATTATTTTAAATGTTTCTTCATTACTATCTACATTTAATACTAACATATAACTATCTCTATATGAAAATAAACTATGAGATTTGTTTGTATTTAAAAAATAAGCTCTGCCATGTTCAAAATTTAGCACATTATTTTCGTACATAAAATACATTTTAGGTGAGTTACAATTTTTTAATGGTACTAACACTCTGAAAGAACCTTGTTGTTCTCTATAAAAATGTATATCTCTATGAGGCGGAAAATAACCACCCTCTGGCAAATGTAAAATATGTGTTCTAAAAATATGACCTTTAAATGGTTCTATAACTTTCTGTATCTCTGAACTTTTATAGTAAACATCTGTAAAAGTTTTAAAACTATGTTCATCATAAGAAGTACCATTTTCTTTATTATATTCTTTTATGGAATCTAAATCAATGCCGTTAAGTTTACCATCTAAACTGGTAATACTCAATCCGTTTCTTTTTATATGTGGCTTTCTTGGATTATACTTTTGAAAAGAAAAGTCTTTTACTTCTTCAAATAACTTGTTTACATTACAAGTAATACTTAAAGGTATAAAATCACCATATGTCAATAAACTATTATAACTCATAAATCACCTTTCTCCTATTTATATAAATATCCACATGAGTATTGTGAATACATTAAAGAAGCGAAGACATGTTGCACACTATAACATGGAAGATATACCTTCAAAGGATACCATAAATTATATATTATGGAAAGCCTGGAAATCAACACCTTCTAAAAACAATTTTATGCCTTACAAGGTCAATGTATTAGGACCTGATAAAGAGGTTGAAAAAAGAAAGATATATGATAAAGTAGTTGAAAATCATTTATATTATGATGAGTTAGGTTTAGCTACTGATAATAAACATATTACAAATTATCAATTTCATGTTAATCCTAATTATAAACATATTCAACACAATCCTTATCTATTAATATTTAATTCAAGAGTTTGTGATGAACCAAATGATTACTACAAAGAACAAGTTGAAAAACATGGTCATTTTGCTGAACAATGTAATAAAGACTTTATAATAAACATAGCTGAAAGCACAAGTGTTGAGGTGGGGTTATTTGCTCAAACGGTAACTACTTTATGCCTAGAAGAAGGAATTGATGTTTCTTATACAGCTTGTTTTCCTAAAGAAATGACAAAATGGAAAGATATACCTTATGTTCAATTTGATGACGGTAAAGCGAGAATATTATTAATGATGTCAATAGGTAAAGGTAAAGTTTATAGAAAAAGACATAATAAAGATAGAAAGCCAGACTTTGATAAGGTGGTAAATTGGATATGATAAATGTAGTTTGCACTAGTAAACCAGGTGATGGTCTACTTCGTTATAGTTACGAACATTGTGCTCATTTAAATTCTATTGGTATAAAATCTCAATTAATAATTATAACTCATTACAGATTTAAAGATGAACATTATATTAATGCGATTAAAGAACAATACAAAACGCCACATGAACCATTAGTATTTAATGTATATAATCCTAAATCAGATGAGATAACTTTAGTTATGGGTAGAAGTATGATAACTTTACCTTATAAAGATAAAAAGATGTATTCACATGACCAATTACTTACATTACACCAACTATTTACAAATAATGTTATAGCTGTATATTCTGAAAATCACCCTAAAGAATATCCATTAGCACTAGATTATTTTAATGCAAATAAAATTTACGACCTATGCGATTTACAAGTTTATCCTCAAGGCGAAGGTTTACACTTTGAAAAAATGATTAACTTTAGTGTTTATAAACCAGTAGTAGAAGATATAAAATTTGATTATTTATTTTTAGGCACAAATGAAATTTATTATAAAGAAGTTGAAAAAGAATTAATAAACAGATATAGTGATTTTAAATCTCATGGTGTAATAACTTATAAAGAAAAATATATAAACCCATACTTTAATAATGTTTTTGTACCAGTAAAAAATCTATTAGGCAGTTTTAAAGCTTATGTATATACAAAACCTTACTTTGACCCAGCACCAAGATTAATACAAGAATGTAAATGGTTGGGTAAAGAGGTTATATATGCTGAAAAAAGAGAAAAATTAAAAAGAGATGGTGGTTACATATATTGGAATAGACCTGTGCCTACGGCTAAGATGTATTCCGACAATATAAATATACTTGTGAAAATGATTAAGGCGATTAATAATGACAACAGGATGGACTAAAGAATATCAATTAAATAAATCTGATTATCTTCAACTCTTTGATGATGTTATGCAAAGAGAACAAGAAACAAATATAGAGTTTCTTGAAAAATCTTTATCAGAAAAATTAGGAAGAAAAGTTGTGGCCTGTGCTAATGGCACAGACGCATTGTATTTTTCTTTATTAAGTTTAGGTATAGGTAAAGGTGACGAAGTATTAACAACTAACTTTTCTTGGATATCAACTGCTAGTGTTATCTCAATGACAGGCGCAACACCTGTGTTTTGTGATATTGATATATTGACTTATCACATGTCATTAGATAGTATAAAAAGAATGTACTCTGATAAAGTAAAGGCCATAATCTATCCTCATTTATTTGGTAATATGTCAGATACTAGCAAAATTAAAGAATTTTGTCAAGAAAAAAATATCTATTTTATAGAAGACGCTTGCCAATCATTAGGTTCTAGCTATAACAATATAAAGGCAGGAACAATAGGTGATATTAGTACATTAAGTTTTAACGCAAACAAAGTCATATCTGGTATAGCTGGTGGTGGTGCAATCATAACAGACGGCGATACTGAAATATTTAAGAAATTAAGAAAACATGGTAACCATGAAATACTAGGTTACAACTCTAAAATGTTATTATTTAATGCTGAGGTAATAAACTTTAGATTAAAAAAACTAGACGAATATATCAAAGGTAGACAGGCAGTAGCAAAACAATATGACGAGGCATTAAAAGAATATGTTACTATTCAAAATGTGCCAGATGGCCTTAATCATAACTACCACAAATATGTTGTAAGATTTCAAAACAAAGAGGTTAGAGATAGAGTAAAAGAAAGATTAGGTGCAAGTGTTCATTATCCTAGACCTATATCTGAAAACAAGATGTATCAAAATATAGAACATAGAAAAGATGATTTGTTTATAACTAAAACGGTGTGTGATACAATATTAACTTTACCTATACACCCTTACATGAAAAAATCAGAGGTGGATAAAGTAATTAATTCTATCTTAATATTATTAGAACAAGAAAATAATAGATTTGTTGATGATATGAAAAGAATACTAGGTGATGATATGTTTGATAAAAGTCTAATAAATGAAACAACCGAAGATATATATGATTACATAGTAGAAAAAAGTTTTAAAACACCAGGTTATATTGAAGATGTATCTTTTAATAATAAACAGAAATTAAAGATTGCATTTAACAAATTTTATTATAAATGAAAACACTACAAGAAATACAAGAAAATTATTTAGCCATAGATTTCTTTTTATCTATGTCGTGTAATAAAAACTGCCATTATTGTACTAGTTACACTTTAGAAATGCGTAATTTGACCGTAGATATGGACTTTTTAAGGCAAACACTAGACTATTTAAAAGACTACAAAGTTAGAGTAAACTTACTAGGTGGTGAGCCAGGTCTAATAAAAAATTTAAGAGAAGTAATATCAGAGATTAAAAAGAATCCGAATTTTGTTTGTTCTGTTTTATCTAATTCATTTATTAGAAAAAGATATCCAGAGGTTTTAGAAGATAAAGATATATTATATGTAGAACACAATATATTAGATTGGTATGATGAAGAAGTTAAGAAACTTGGTAACTTTGACTTTGTACCAGAAAATGATAACAATAACTATAATGTTGTTGTTAAAACACCTAACTTCTTTAAGTATAGAGATAAACATATTGATGTGTTTAAAAAACTAGACCATAAAAATACTATGTGGAAAGCATTTAACGGTAGGTCACCAGAGTTTACAGATGTTATTCAGGCGGCTGAGATAGACCGTAAAATGTGTGCAGCTTTTCCTATGGTACCTGTTATAGATTTTGAAAAGAAACATATTGTACATTGTAGTAAAAAGTTTGCTAACAATAAAGAACTATCAAAGACTTTTGATTTAACAAAAGAAAACATAGACAAAATGATGAACTTTAGATTGTTTAAATATGAGAACTATTGTAAAACATGTACTGAATGGGTACAACCAAAGGGTCATTTTCCTATGAGAAAATATGCAAGGTTATTAAATGCGTAAAGTATTATTAGTTAGTGGTTGTAGTTATACAGACAAGACTTTTAGGTCAGACTTTCATCCTAATATTGATACAGGTTGGCCAAAATGGCCAGAGTTATTAGGTAAAAAGTTAGACATGGATGTTGTAAACTATGGTTATTGTGGCTCAGGTAATGAATACATTTATTCATCTCTACTTGACCATCTCACAAGTAACCCGATAAAGGACATAGGTCTTGTAATACCAGGTTGGTCAAGAGTGCCTAGAAGAGATTTTAATGTAGGTAATAGAAAGTATAATATTCGTTGGGATAATCATGGTGATATGAAATATTTTATGATGAGAAGTTTAAGATACTATTATAGTTTGCAAGAAGTTTGTAAAAGTTTAAAAGTGCCTTATAAACAAATACACATATTAGACCCTTATGAGTCTGCTGTAGTAGAACAAAATGAATTATTTAATATGACAAGAGAAGACGCAATGAAAGAATTTATGTCAAGCTCTTATTATGATAAAATAGATGAAAAAAACTTTATAGGTTGGCCAATAGAATCTAAACTAGGTGGTTTTTGTGCATGGGATAAATTAGACGCTGATAAACATTTTATATCAGAAATTGATAGACACCCTAATAGGCAAGGTCAAGAAATTATAGCTGAGTTAATATATGAAAATTTATAGTGTTGCATTAAATCTACATGACCAAAATACTTATGATGGTGTTTATCACAATCAAAGAGAAAGACATACAAGATTTAAACATAATCTACCATATTATGCTGACGCATATGCTCATCAATCAGATATTTTAAACACAAATGATTATAGATTAAATAAAGAATTTGTTAAAGAATATTGGAAGAAAAAAGATGATGTATTAGCATTTACATGGACACAAGGTGGTATTAGAATGATGAGAGACCAAATAGACAAAGAGTTTCTTGACTTTACACCTAAAAAATTATTTGATTATGTAATGAAAGATAATGTGTATTATATTGACCACCATCAATCTCATGCTACATATGCTTTTTTAAATTCTGGTTTTAACATATCAGATATAGTAGCCATAGACGGTATTGGTGCTAAGTTTAGATGTATATTTGTTGATAAAGATAAAAATATAAAAGACTTATCAAAAGAATTGCCTTTAGGTTGGTTATGGAATCAAATGTCTAAACTTACAGGTTTTGGTTCTTTAGGTGCCAGTAAACTAATGGGTTTAGTAGGTTACGGTAGTTATAATCAATATTATTATGATGTATTTGAAACTATTATATCAGGTGATATTAAAGAAAAGAAGTATGATATTCATAACTTAATTAATATAGAAAAGTATGGTCTTGAATCTTTGGCATTTACACTTCAAAAATTTACAATAGATAAAATTAAGGAACATATCTACCCTTTAAAAAGTTGTGATAATTTATGTTTAGCAGGTGGTGTTGCTTACAATGGTTATATGAATGAAGAGTTTACTAAACATTACAATAATGTTTTTATACCACCAGCAGTAGGTGATGAAGGCCAAGCTATTGGCGTTTATCAACATGCTGATTATGTTTTAAATAATAATATACATAAATCAGAAACATTTGCTGGAACAGATTATGAATATAAAGGTGATGAAAAAGTAGATTATACAGAGATAGCACAATCAATAGCAGATGGCAAGATAATAGGTTGGTTTCAAGGTAAATCAGAAAGTGGCAATCGTGCATTAGGTAATAGAAGTATATTAGCTGACCCTCGTAATCCAAAAATTAAAAGTATTATTAATGATACAATAAAATTAAGAGAAGATTTTAGACCTTTTGCACCAGCAGTATTAGAAGAACACTACAAAGAATACTTTGATACAAATAGTCCTAGCCCTTACATGTCAAGAATATGTAAAGTAAAAACAGATAAGGTGCCTGGTATAACTCATGTTGATAATACTGCAAGAATACAAACGGTCAATAAACAATTCAATGAGAAGTTTTATAATATTATAAATGAGTTTTATAAAATAACTGGTATACCAATGTTATTAAATACTAGTTTTAATTGTCAAGAACCTATTGTAGAAACACCTGAAGAGGCCATTAGAACATTTAAAAAAACATCACTAGATTTATTGGTGATTAATGATTATGTGGTAAGAAAATGATAGATGTAAAAACACTACAAAATATTATTACTAATTTAATAACTTCTTCAATGAGAGAAGTTAGAGATAATAAAGACTTATTAGACTCTTTTAGTCCTAATCAATTTAAATCTAAACTTAACTTAATAAATCATGTAAAGAGTTTAGACATACTTAATAAAGATTCTGAAATAGTAATATTTGGTAGTTGGTATGGTAGTATTTTAATACCTGCATTTTATAATGAAGTTAAAAAAATAACTGCAATTGATTTAGACCCTAAAGTAATTAGTATAGCTAAACACAGAATATTTAAAGATTATAATGTAGATTTTATTACAGGTGATATATTTGAAAAGTATAGAGACCAATATACTAGTTGCGATTTGTTTATTAATACATCTTGCGAACATATGAAACCAATGAAGATGTGGGGACCATCGCCAAGATATTCTAATCCATGGTGGAATAGATGTTCACCAGCTCACTTTGCTTTTCAATCAAACAACATGTATGATATAGAAGGCCATATAAATTGCGTATCTTCTATTGAAGAGTTTAAATATCAATTGCCAGATAATGCAAAAGTTTTGATTGAAGATAAAATTAGAGATGAAAGAGGCACTAGATTTACATTAATAGGAAAACTATGAAAAGAATAATTTATAGTCTGTACATAGATTTGCCTGAAGAAGAATTAGATTTTTTTGATAAAAATATAGTAAAAGAGGGGCAGCCCTCTCGTAATATGTTTGCAAAAGAACAATTTAAAAAAAACTATATTAAAATTAAAGGTCTACAAGAACTATACGCTAAACAAAATAAATGTGATTATATACTATTTGAAGATGATGATAAATTTAAAATATTCAAAAATGAATTTAAATTAAAATATCCTTATCTTACTTCTTACAATATAGTTAACTTTTATAAGATATATTTACTTTATGATTTAAGTAAAAAATATGAAGAAATATTATATTTAGATTTTGATGTGGTACCTATTAACCATGATAATTTTTTTGAACATAATGACCTAACAAAAGGTATCTATGTGTTGAATAATAACGAAAGAGTTAGTAAGTTAGAAGATATAGGAGAAAACACACAAACTATAAGAAGCCCTAACTCAAAATACTATAATGCTCAGGCTATGTTATTTGATAAAGGTCTTAATACAACTAATGATGTAATTAATACAGGCATAATTGGTATTAACAAAGAACATTTAATTAAGTTAAATTACTTTAGAGATTTTGATAATAATTTAAATTTAATGACAAAGTTAAAGACTGATTATGATATGTTTCCTAGTAAAATTGTAAAGTATTTTGGTTATGATAATGAAACATTATTTAGCGTAAAGATAAAAGAAAACAATGTACCAGTAAAATGGTTAGAAAGAAAATGGCATTACTTTTTTGATTGGCCTGTTTATATACCAAATGATATTACATTGGTACATGCTATTAATAAAAAATTTAATGTAATATGGGATAAAATGGCAAATGCTTAAAATATGTTCAGTATATTTTAAAGGTTTTTATACACCTGACTATGTTTCTAATTTATATAATGGTATTAAAAAACATAGTAATGTTCCTTTTCAATCAGTATGTATTAGTGATACACCAGTTGGAGCTGATTTAGTATTACCTTATAATCATTATAGTAATATAAAAAAACATTGGCATAAGTTAAAATTTTTTAGTCCATTATTTGCTAATCAAAATAAAAATGATGATATTATTATCATGGATATAGACCAAGTTATTACAAATAGTTTTGATGATATTTTAAATTACAATGTAAACGATGGAGAATTATTAACTTATAATGCATGGTGGGATAATAAACTAAAAAAGAACGGTGGTTTTTATAAGTTTAAATCAGGCACATTAAATCATGTGTGGGACGATTTTGCTTTAAATCCTGAATATTGGCAATCACATTACTATAATAGTGGTGTTGTACATAAGAAGTATTATGGTGAACAAAACTATGTTTATGATAAAGTAAAAAATATTAAGACATTACCAGGTGAATGGCTATATAAACATACAAACAATTTTAAAGAAAAACTAGAATTAGAAAAAATGTATTGTTCTAAATTTAATACAGACTATGCAATAATGGGAGAAACTAATAAATATATAAAAGTCATACATTACGCTGGACCAGGAAAGACAATAAATGAATAGAGAAGAACGAATTAAAAGAATGTTTTACGGTTGGGACGAAGAAAAAGATATCATTCGTGAAATACAAAAATGTCAAAGAAATTGGGATTTGACAAAACCACCTATTCATCAAGAACTTATTGATTATCTTTTATGGACAGCACAAAACTCTCCCTCAAAACAACATGAAGGCTATTATGATTTATATTGGTCAGCAGATAGAAAAGTTTTAAACGAATTATCAAAGTACACCTGGGGAACCACACATACTCGTAATCCTCCAGCAAACTGGCGTAACTCACAAATGAATGCTAACTTGTATATCTTGTGGGTTGCTAAAGAACCTGACACTCAATTAAACTGCAACGCTAACGGTACATTAAAACCTAATGATGACTTAAATCGTTGGCATAATGCTTATGTTAGTATTGGTATATCAATGGGTCTTACAATGCGAGCGGCTGCTAAATTAGGATTTGCGACAGGTTGTAATAAAAGTCATAACGATATGAATGGTGATGATTTTTGGTTGAAAAGATTAGGCATATTAGAAGACGACATGAAAAATCCTCCTACTAAAAGAATTACTTATGGTTTAGGCATAGGTTACCCACAAAAAGATAGACCTCGTTGGGAATCAGATGATACTGAATTAATGATAGGCGCCGCTAATGGTAGTAAAATTACAACAACAGGCCAAGAAAAACATCCTAGAAGTGGTAAGAAAATGAGAAAGGCAAAAATTGTTGACATAAAAAAAGACGCTGGGAAAATCATAAAAGACCCATATGGTAATGAACATCTTATACCAGAAAAAGCAGAAATAAAAATTAATACTATTAGAAAGCGTAATATAAAAATTATAGAAATTAAATGAGAATAATATGTTGTAGGTTTGGTAATAAGTTTACCGATTGGCATGTAGATAATTTAAAACACATGATAGACAAATACTCTGGTTTAGAGTATGATAGTTTTGAAGTTATTGAAGATAATCCATATAACAATTGGTTTAATAAACTTCAAATGTATAGTAAGTTTAAAGACGGTGAAAATCTATATTTTGATTTAGATGTTGTCATCTTTAACAAATTACCTAATTTAGTTAGAAAATATTTTACATTGTTAGATGATACATGGTGGCGTGAGCCTGCTCATACACCTCTAAACTCTTCTATTGTTTCATGGACTGGTGATGTATCATATGTATGGAATACTTTTAAGATGTATGAAGATGAACACTTAAAAGAATATACTAGAGGTAGTGATGAGTTTTATTTTGAAGAAATAGATTATTATGATACTTATGAACCTGTTTGTCCTTCAATAAAAGATTATATCTACGAAAAACCAAAAGACTTTAGTATAGTTACTTTAGGTCAAATGCACCATATTCAAGAAGAAGGCTGGAATGGTTGGTGGTCAGATTATTTTCTTAAGCGTTAATAATATTAATAGCTTTTAATAAAACTTCAGATTTAGTTTTACTTTTTCTTAATTCACTTTTCTTTTCATTATCAGTAGAGTTTTTAATTTTATCTACTTCAAACAATGCTAACTTTAAAGCAAACAAATGGTCTTCATTATCTTCATCTTCAAATATCGCTTTTACTAAAGTAGGATAAAATTTTGTGTCTAATTTATATTCGTCAAATACTAAACCATCTTTTTTAGCAATCTCAATTACCTTTTGTTCAAATATTTTCTTTTCTTCTTTTTTCTTTTTATAAGTGTTTTCGTGTAATTCATCAATAGTAGTTACCAACATTAAAGTTTTAAACATACTATTGTTTTCATCATAAGGTATTATTGTAGCGTTTACTGATTTTTTATCTTCAGATGTACATAGTATTTCAATATTTTTTCTATCATTATCAATAAAATAGGCACCTATCATATTGTTTAATAACATATCTTTAGTTAACATTTCTATTCTCCTCAATATAATTGTATAAGTTTATTTTTGCTCGCCAACCAAACTTATTTAGTATAGATGTATCAGCTGTATTATCTTGTCTTTCAGTTTCATCACCTATAACTGATTTATAATCAATCTTAAAATAATCAACTATATCAACAAGTTTATTACTAACACCTGTGCCTACATCAATAACACCTCTAAAAGTATTATTCATCATAACTTGAACTGCATTTACAACATCATTAACATGAATAAAATCTCTGATATGATTTATATTAATATATTGTATATCATTTCTTAATATTTTAGGTATTAGCATAGATTTTCTGGCACCTGGTCCGTAAACGGTGGTAAATCTTAAACCTAGTGAATTATTATGGTCTAATTGTTCCATACTATATTTACTCATTGCATATGGATTTTTCCAAGGCTCATGCGCTGTAGATGAACTAGAGTAAATTATTCTTGTATCTCTAAAGTGTTCAAATAATCTTTGAGTACCTATGACATTTGTTTTCCAATAGTCAGTAGGTTTATCAAGACTATCTCTAACTCCAGACAAGCCTGCTAAATGAATTACTAAATCTATATCTTTGGGAAATTCTGTTTTTAAAATATCATGGCCATTTTTGATATCAAAACCAATGACATTATGTTCTTCTTTTAAATGATAAAATAAGTGAGAGCCTATGAAGCCATCACTTCCTGTTAATAATATATTCATTCATCACTACGCTTTAATTAATCTTAAATAATATGTATTTATTGTTGTTGGTGTACCGTTAGGAAACTCCATTGCTCTGTAATCATCAGCATGTACTTGTAAAGTTTGATAATTACCAGAACCATTTAATCTTGTATCTGCAATACCTGAACCTTTTGTAAAATTAGCAGATGATGTTCCTAATTCATATCTGATTGTATATCCGTCAGTAGAGGCTAATGCTGTATATACCATTAAATTTTGTATCATTGCGTCAAAGTCTGCACTAGGGTATTCTTGTAAGTCATTATCACTTCTAATTTTTAATGGTAAAGTAAATGTTTCACTTGTTCTAATATTTTTATGCAAATAATAACTTGTTACATTTTGCGAATAATCTAATGTAGCGTTTGTAGCAGCCGGTATATTTGCCGCTAAATATTGAGAAGTATCTGCTCTTGTATCTATGAAAATTGGTGTAGCTGAAACAACTTGTTTAGTACCATCAGCAGCTGTGCTAGATGTAGATATAAAATATGTACCTGCTTGAGCAGCTGTGTTATCAGTTGACGCTAAAGTATCAATTACAGGATGAATAAATGTGTCTTTCATATCTTGTAAAGACATTGCCTTAATATCATTTGAAGAGTCGAGATATACAGGATACAATATACCACCTGTATCTGGTGTTAGTGTAGGTGTTGTGGCTAAAACTTGTTTGATATTATTTTGTGTAACCGTTACCGTTTGAGGTTCGCCTGTTTGAGCTTCAGTAGGAAAACTAGAACCACTATTATTTTGAGCACCTGATTTAAGTCTAGTATCTGTTATAGAACCTATTGTACCGTTACCACTATCCACTTGTAATTCAACAGGATTACCTGAAAAATATTTTAATGTACAGAAATCTTTTATTTGTTGTATTTGTGTAGCAGACATCTCTTGGATGTTGCCAGCATTATTATAAAGTGGTGTTCTTACTGCCATAATCTAAATCCATTCTTACGAACCTGCACCATACAATGTCTTAACAGGTGTTCCTGAAGAGTTGTAAATTACTAATGTTACAACATCTTTTAATTCATTTTGACTTATTGCGTCATTAGCCATCATAGTTTCTGAAATTAAGTCTGTAGCACCAGTAGTTATCAAAGTACCAGTTTCGTCTGGTAATGTAATTGTTCTATCTGCTGTTGGGTCACCACCATTTAATGAAACCTCAAATGCGTCATCTGTAGCACCTTCAAATACTACTTGTCTATTTGTTTGTAATACTATTGTTGAATCAAATACGGTAAATCCTGTTGATGAAGTAATATTACTTGAACCAGCTGGATTAATTGTTGTAACACCTGCTACGAGAGGTCCTACAATTTTAGCACTATCATTTATTTCTAATTGTGTTGAATCAGTAGAACGAATAGAGTTACCTGAAATTTCTACCGTGCCTAAAGTGTGTGTTGAGCCTGTTCCTGTAATGTTCGCACCTGAAATATTACCTGTTGTAGATAAATTTTCATCGCCAAATGCAATTGAACCACTAGAATCTGTAATAGAACCATTTGTTAAAGATAAATTACCTGTTGTTAATGTAGGTGCTGTTAATGAAGTTGTTACTGAAACTGCGCTTGGTAATCCAATAGTTAATCTATCAGTAGCACTTACAACCGCCTCTATTTCATTTGTTGTACCAAATACTCTTAATACATCACCACCTGAAATAAGTTGTTGAGTTGATGTTGAGTCTTCTATCCTAAAACCAGCTGTATTAGTAGCAGCCGCTAGAGTTTCATTCATAGCGTCAACTAAATTAGTCGCTGATAAAGAAGCGTCAAGATTTGCTATATCTCCAAAATCATTTAGAGTCATAGCATTAAACTCCGTTCTAAACTTCTCTATCGTATCTGTAACTGCTATATTTCTAACTGCCATTTTCTACTACTTTTTTTAATAAACCTTTTATTTCTCTTAATTCAGACTTTAAATTATTTATCTCTTTTACTGCATTTCTAATTTGGTCACCTTGTTTTTCTCTAGCTCTTACTCTTTGCATATAAATGCTATAACCTGTGTTGTCTGCATTTATAATAGCATGAGAACTTGATTCTCTAACTAAATGGTCATGACCTTCAACTTTTAAATATTTACTCATTATACAGCTAATGCAATACCTCTTAAATCTTTTATTCTTGGTGCTAATGCTGAATTAGTAGCTTTCATTACAATCTTAATTTGAAACGCTGTAAATTCAGGTATATCTTTTACAGAATATTTGTATTCTTTAAATTCATTAGCCGTTTCAGCAGGTGTAACTGCTGTATCTTCTCTACCATCATTATTAAATGGTGTCCAGTTTAAATCTTTTACATCTCTAACTTCTTCAGATGATGTTGTTCTAAAGTAAACTTCAACCTCTGAACTAGACCTTACATATGAAGTTAATCTTACTTCTAATGCTGTTGAGTTATTTTCTAATACAATTGGTCTTGTACAATAGATAGCCGCTGAAGATGAACCTGAAGAGGCCTCATCATTTACAAAACTAGGTGTATTTAAAGTTGTAGGACTATTAATTCTATTTTGAACCGTAATCATACTTGTTCTACTTGTATCAATGACTGGTGATAATCTTGTATTACTAGATGTTAATGTACAATCAACAAATAATGATTTACTTCCTGACATTTCATTTGTTTCGTTAATTGAACTTGCAACCATTTTTGGTTCTTCAAAGTAAATATTATCATTTGCAATAACTGATATTTTGTTAGATACAGCTGCTAAACTAAATTCTGTTTCTGTACCGTGTATAGAACGACCTGTTGTTGTTCTCATACCATAAGATACATTTGTTTCAGGCACCGTCATTGTTTGAATATTTAACATTGATACATCATACAATCTATTTTGTGTTGCTGTAACAGCAGAACCACCAATATCTCCTGAAGATGTTGCGTTTGTTGAACCAGGAACTTGAATATCGTAACTATCTAAAGTTACATTTGAAATAGTTGTGTATGTTCCGTTTATAGCAGAACCTAAAATACCATTGTAACTTGTACTTGCGTCTAAGCCTGCAATTGTAACATTGTTTGATGTGCCATGCATACCGTGGTTAGGATGTGAAACTCTTACCGTATCTGAACCACTTGTTGTTCTAATAGGATTAGTTGCTAAACTTCTTACAGGTAAAGCTTCGTTACAGAAAGTCGCAACACCTGTAACATTACTAAATTCTGCTCTCTTCATTTTAAACTTAGCGTCTTCATTTTGTTCAGCAGTCCATGTAGAACCGTTTTGTGATTTAAATAAAACACCAGCATAAGGTTGTTGTGATATTGTTCTATCAGTACCTTTGTTTGTTTGACCTACTCTTGATATCCACATATTATATTCTTGTGTATTTGCTAATACAACAAAACAATATTCAACATTTTCTTGTATGTAAACAGGACTAGGGAATGTAAATGTTGTTGCAACTGAAGCGTCTTCACTTACATTTACTGAACTAGGGTTTAATGTTACTTCAGAGAATGGTAAAATTGTAGTTGACGGATATCCGTTTTGTACTTCTCTTAATTGTACCGTTACAGGCACTTGTGATTCACTTGCACCTGGTTTTGATTGAAAGAATAAATCTATTGAAGTTAAGAAATCTCCGCCTGGGTCATCAACCAAGAATGTTTGTGCAAGAGGATCCCACCAACCAACTTGTCTTGTAGCCGTTCTTGTTGATGTTCTTGCAATTGTTCTTGTTTCGTTTGTGTTCTCTCTTACTAATCTTGGCTCTCTTGTTGATACAATAGTTTCTCTAACCGTTTCTAAAGTACCTCTTGCTGTGTAGTCTGCCTCACCAGCTGTTTCAATATCTGATACTCTGTCGTTGGTAGATGAACTTGTTAATCTGAATACTCTTGTACCTGTACGCCATCTTGGATTTGAATCTACCGTTGCGTCAGGTATTGCAAATGTTCCTGATACTGCACCATTAGCGTCTGATACAATATTACCACCTAATGAACCACCTGTTGGTGTAACATAAACATTTACATCAATGTTATCAAAGAAAGCATATAATCTTGTATTTGGTTTAAATCTTGTACCTGTAAAGTTGATTGTTCTACTTCTAATGAAAGGTATAAATGCAACATTTAACACTCTATCACCAAGTGAGTTTCTAACAACTTGTGGTACCATAACTTGTCTGACACCGGTTCTAGTTTGATTTACTTGTTGAACGGTTGTAATTTCTTGTCTTTGTAATACTCTTCTCGGCGCACCGTTTCTAAATTGTTGTTCTCTTATTTGACCACCAATATTTCTTCTTTCACCTTCAACTGGTCTTCCTACCCAATTGTCTTGCCATTCATTCCAAATTGTGCCTAATTCTATTCTAGTTAAGTTAGGATTGCCTGCATTAGCAGCCATAGTATCAAACATACCATTTTGATTTATAACCAACTCCGGCACTCTCTCCGTTTCTTTCCATTCATCTCCTGGTGGGTCTAACTCTACCGAACCTACCCATGTAAATACATTGAAAGGGTTAACATTGACAAACTTACTAGCAAATGGCTGGTCAATTAAAGTTTTTTCTGTATATGGTAAAGTAATTAAATCACCAGTTTTTTGATAATTAGCAGCTGTTCTATCAGCGGCTAATATAGCAGTACCATCATCATCTGCTTCAGTTAATTGAACTGAATCAGTTTTACAAATAGGTCTTGCCTCACCCATTGCCATATCCATAGATACTTTGTAATCTAAATTACCTACATCACCGATACCATGACCTGTAAAGTTATCTACAATAAATCCATTTTTAAATCTGTCAAAACCATCAGCGTCTTGTATTTGTAAATTTTCTGTTTGTGTTTCTAATAGTGATAATTGAGTATAGTATTCTAGGTTATCAATTCTTCTTTCTAGTTTACCAATATCTCTCATAGTATATCTTCTATTATCAACTTGTTCTATTTCTATTTCTTCTTCAGAAAAAGTATAAGGTGATAAAGATAATGTGTATAAATGCATTGCATTATCTAATGCTTTAGGCATTTGTGGATTTAATGAAGAGCCACCTTTTACAACTTTAAAAGAACCTTCTTTATCTAAAAATATTTTATCTATTCTTGCAAGGTAAAATTCAAAGTCAGTTGTAACATCATCACCAAATTTTACAACATCAACCGTTGAAGCACCTGTACCATCAAAACTTCTATCTTGACCACCTGCGTTGATTGTACTTGCGTCATCAACTCTAGGTCTAAAATCTAAACTATCTCTTAATTGATAACTTCTTCCTGTTGTATCAGATGTATATTCTGGTATTAAACCATAATCAACAACACCTGAATATGAATCAACATCAAAGTAATCTCCTGAACCATGAGAGAAGAAATCAAAATTAATTAATAATCTACCTGTAGGTGTTAATGCACCAGTTTTTAATTTTAATCTACCTACATCATAAAAGTTATCTCTTTGACCATTATCTAAATCAAATCTATCTGTAATATCTGTATCACTAGCAGTTGCGTTTGTACTAAAGTCAGCCGCCATGAAAACATTATTAATTTTAAATATATCTGCCTTACCAATGTTTATAGTACCAGATTGTATTTCGTCAGCATTTAAAACATTTTTTGTTTGTGCTGAATTTAAAGTTTTTGTTTTTGAACCTGCAACTGAACGATTTACCGTTGCAAGTATCATTAATTCTGCGTCTGCATAAGTTGTACCAAAATCAAATGTTAATGTTTTACCAGTTGGCGAGCCACCTAAAGTAAATATAGGATTACCATTTGAGTTATTACCTGTTAAACTTAATACATCACCATTACCACCTGTAAATGAACCTGAATTTTTTGCTTTTACTGAAACAACATAATCACCTTCAGCTAAACTTGCAAATGTTTCATTTGTACCTGCTGATATTTGACCTGAACCTGAAGATAGTTGTTGAACAAATTGTCTTCTTACTTTAAAGTTAGTATCTGTAATACCAGAGTTAGTTGTAGTTTTTAAAGTTTTAACTGCGTCATTAGGTAATTTAAATATTGCAATATTTTTACTAGGGTCTTGTAATTTACCTCTATTTCTAGTTGCAACGGTTTTTGTAGATACATCTGAACCACCAACACCATCTGATAATTGTAATTGAGTATTACTAGAAATTGATTCTACAACTCTTGTAATTAAATTACCTGCGTCTGTAAGTATTGTAATCTCATCACCTATTTTTAATTCAGTATTGAATAAAGTACCAAATCCGTTAATTGAAGTAGAACTATTAGAGATTGATAAAGTACCAGTAATCTGTAAACTTTCGCCATAAGTTGAACTTCTTGCAACATCAGCTGTAAATCCTGGTGTTCCTGCTTGACCTATTTGTTTAACAGCAGAAAAATCAAATTGTCTAACACCTTTTAAACCAACTGCATTTGATTGAATAACTGCTGTATTAGAAGAAGAACCACCTGTAATTGTTTCACCTGCTACAAAACTACCATTGACACTAGAACACACAACAACACCATGTGTTAAATTACCTGAACTAGTAAATGAAGTTACATTAGCTGCTGTTGTTCCGTCTGAATTAAACAACTGAAAATCATTTGTGCCTGGATTTCTTACCGTAAATACATCTGTAGCCTGTACAGCAGTTGAGTCAACTGCAAAACTAGGTGAAATAAATCTTATTTGTTGTCCTTCTTTTAAGTTATGAGCATTTGAAGTTACAACACCAGGGCTTGCAACTGAAATTGATGATACTGCGTTTGATGTTGTTGTAGATAAACTTTCTACCGTAGCAGTTGCACCTGAAGTGCCACCTGTTATTTTTTCTCCAGTTGTAAAAGATGTATTTGATGTTATGTTCAAATGAGTGAACATGTTTATATCAAATAGGTAATGTTTGTAAATTGCTGTTGTTAAATTTGTATTTGCAAATTGATTACTAGCAGCTGCGCCTGTAACATATTGGAAACCTCTTGACTTAGCACGACCTATTGAAGTTATACTAGCACCTGAACCTGTATTTTCTGTTCCTCTTAAACCTACACCTGTTAATGTATCGTAAAGATTAACTCTTTTAAATGCTTCAGTTGAACCAGAAACAAATCCTATTTCAGGAGCACCAAAAATATTCGTAACATTTACAAAGTTACCTACATCAAATTTTGTTGTAAAGTTATTTTGTGTTTCAAAATCTCTTGCCTTATCAATATCAACAAATGTTGTACCAATAGTTTCTATTTCATAACCCTTTACATATGCTTTACCAGGTCCCATACCTGCGGCTATCTTGGCTTCACTACCACCTTGTGCTGAAGTAAATATACCTCTATTATTACCTGATATCAAGTGTTCTCTTAAATCTAGGTCAAAATCTCTTATTGAATAATCACCTGATTCGTCAAATGTTCTTCTTGCTAGTGTATCTTCTAATACTGCATATTCGGTTGTTCTAACTTGGTTTTGAATAATACCATTATCTAATCTTAACAACTCTACAAAGTTTGCGTCATCAACAGCCGTTAATGTTTTCTTTGTAAGTGTTAATTGAATTTTAAATCTATGAGCACCAGGAGCATTTAAGTTTGATGTGCCTGTCGCATTATCATTTAAACTTGTATCTTCGTTAGGTGTTGTAAATGATTCTGTTACAAGTAAACCTACTCTGTAAGACGGTGTATTTGTATATTTGTCTAATATTAAAGTTTGTTCATCTACATTAACATGAAAACCATTTATGTAATAAACACCTGCACCAATATAAGCAGCTGCACCTGTATGACATGTATTTACAACAGCAGAAACGGTAGTAATTGTGCTTTGTAAAGTTGTTGAAACTGAAATTGTTTCACCAGCTGTAAATTTTACCTCTGAATTATTTGTACCAGAGTTTTCATATTTTACATATAAAGTATTAGGGTCTGTTCCGTCTGTTGCGTCAACACCAATTACTTTTGCTGTTACACCTGAAGTTGCACCTGTTAATCTTAAACCTATAAAATCGTTTAGTGTAACACCAACGGCAGCTGAATCTGTAAATGAAGTAAGTTTTACTGAATAGTAAAATAAATTATAACCAATCTCGCCAGGTATAACCATGGCACCTTTTTCAAATAGATGGTCTGATACTCTCTCTACTTGATTTTGTAAGATAGATTGTGATTGTGTTAATTCTCTAGCCTGAACTGCGAATGACGGTCTAAAAAGTATTCTATGAAACTTTTTTGACTCATTGAAGTCATCATAGTAAGGTGAGAGATTAAAGTCAGTTGGACTTGGCATTTAACTCCCCTAAAATTCTATAACCAGTTTTATATTCTCTGTTTGGTCAGCAGCTCTTGTTATCGGTGCTCTGTTTTCAATATAGAGAATGTCACCAGAGTCAGCGTCTATTTCTGAAGCAGAATAACCACTTGTGAATGACACATTGTTAATTGTACTAGTTGATGTTGTAGGTGTACCTGTAGCACCACCAGCACCTGTTACAGCATTTGTTCCACTAAATGCTGTTTGATTACCATTACTATCAATACCTTCGTCTGTATGTCTAGTTTGTATGTAATATAAAATATTATTTGCTGAGTCCCATTCAACAACTTTACCAACTGCACCAGTTGACGCTTGTGTAATTTTTTCATCAACAACAAAAGAACCAGAAACACCTGTTACATTAATAGCTTTTGTTCCTCTTAATGTTGTTGCTGTAGCAGCTGAACCTGATGATAAAGGATCCCTAATTAAAGTTATTTTTCTAAAATCGTTTGCAACGGTAACATCACCTGAATTACCACTTTCTGTTCCTTCTAGTGAAGTATTTAACATTACATAAAATCCACCTAATTCTTCTACTGCGTTTTTACCATGACCGCCTTTTGGTGGAATAATTACATCTAACTCTGCACCTGATAAACTTGTTGCACCAGCGGCAACTATTTGTGCATTTGAAACGGTACCAAAAGTATAACCTGTTCCAGCAGTTGTTACGGTTACGGCAGTTACAACACCACCTGCAACGGTAACTGAACATTTACCACCTGTACCATCACCTCTTATATCAATGTTAGTATGTGTTCCGTTTGCACCACCTGTACCTGCTGATTTAATTTTAATTATATCAATTGCACCATCAACAGCAGCTGATGATACGGTTGAGTTTGTTTCAACTGCCATAAAGTCAGTTGATAAAAAATTTGATTGTTGAGAAGCAGATAGAGTGTACATATATTTCCACTTATATCCGTCTGTTAATGTTTGTACGGTTGTTGATGTTCCAATTGGTTCTTCAGTTGATGGTGTGTTGCCATCATTGTCTAAACATTTGTAAACATTTCTAGCAGTTGTTAACACATAAAAATTTGCGTCATGTAAATTTGATACACCACTATTTGAAGTTTGTGCCGTTGTTGTGCCTGTAATTCTGTCGCCATAATCATGTCTGTAAATATCGTATGTAGTACCACTTACCCAATTTCTTCTTGGTATTGCAAAAGTAACATCCGACGCTGTAATTCTTTTACATGCAAGTAAATCGTCAAAAGGAAAACTTTGTGCGTTTCTATTATCGCCAGGAGTTATAGGTGCCGTATCAGAACCTTCGTTATTTGTTCTAGCGTCACCTCTTGTTGATGTTGCAAATGCTTGAGGTCTACCAATACCTAGATACATTACATTTCCAGAAGACTCTGAAAAGGCTTCTTGGAATTGTTCACTATTGTGAATTCTAAATCTGTCTGTTATAATCGCTGGCATATCTTTTTATTTCTTCCTTTACAATATTTATACAAGTTACTCAGCAGTTGCCGGTATATTATTACTCCCTACTAAACTTTGGCCGAAAGCCATGTAGATATACGGATGGCCGTCACCATTCCATTGGTCATTATCATTTCTACATTTAAAACCATTAGATAGAAAATCTATTGGGTAAGTATCATTAACTACCTCTGTATTACTTAAATTTGGATATAAGTATGTATTATTAGGATTGTATGTTCTTCTTTTATTATCGTGTATTATCCAATTTTCAGCAGATAAATCTGTGTTTTTAATCATAACGAAGGCCGGCTTAAATCCGGTATTGATAAATGCTCCGTTAGCGGAACCATTACCAACATAGTTTCCAAAACTAGAAAATCCTGGTACTGAAGTAAAACAATAAGCCATACATGGTATACCATTTTCGTTAACAGCATTAACATTACCACCATTTGCATTAAAACCAAATGTAGTAGCAGTAAAATTGTCCATTGAACCATCACCTGGATTTTGAGCTGCGTTATTATTATTAAAATATAAACCGTAACCTGAAGCTAAACCTAAATCTGAACTAGGAGCGCTTGCATTAATATGCCAACTATCTGTAGCTGTCATATCTTTTTGCCAAATTCCATTTAAAACACCACCTAAACCATGGCCTAGTGTAGCAGAAGCACTACCGTTACCTGTGTATCTTACAACACTAATACCTGCCGTAGTATTTGCTGAAACAAGTGATTGAAGATTACCGTCAAAGTTTGATGAACCATGAGTTGCATTTGTATTAATAGCACCACCCATACCACTATGTTGACTACACCAATAATATAATGCTGGTGCTGAAGCGGCTACGGTAATAATTAATTGTCTTGATGTTGCAGCTGAAAATCCTGATGTATATTGTGAATAAGTTTTTGTAACGCCATCTAATTTGTAAGTTACGCCTGTGCTATATTCTGAACTATTAGCAGCAGTACCAATTACAAATGGGTGTGAATTTAATGTACTATCTGATACATCAAAAGTATATGTGCCACCTTCTTGTAAATCTAAAGTAACTGCACTAGAACCAAAAGTAGTTGTATCTGCTGAATCTCTAAATCTATATTTGTTACCACTATCACTTACTACAACAACTTTGTATGTTTTTGTAGGAGCTGCTCCACCTGCTAACCAATTCCATGCAACAAAAGTGCCGCCATTACTATTAATACCACTATCATCATCAACCGTAAAACCATTAGTGTCATAACTATGTAACATATTTACATTTGTAGATTCAACCTGATTCGAATCTGGCCTGATTCTTTTGTCTGGTCCTCTAACTGAATCGTAAAGGTGATGGCCACTAGAACCACCTCTTTGTTTAATCCAAACTATATCAGGCTGCATGTTACCACTTTCGTCAAAAGTTATACTATTACCATAAGCACCATTTCCTGTATAAGTTTTTATCCTGAAGTGGTCTGTTTGTTTATTTACCGTTGTATAAGCCATATTAGAAACTATTTATTCCTTTCGTACAAAGCGCCGTAAAGCCGGCAGGAACATCATACTCAAAGATTCCATTTCCTGAAGCATTATTACCTGCTGAACTTACAGCTGTTGTTCCAAAATAACCATTACCAAAATTTAGGTTCATTGTGCTGTTTTCTGTACTAAAACTTGCAACATAACCACTAGCATTTGTTAATCCTGTCCAAGCTGCATTTGTAGTTGTACCGTTTTCTATTTCTGTTTGTGTCGCTGAGGCTTGCCAAGTACCGTTTTTACCAAACCAAATTGCTCCATTATCAGCGTCAAAGGCCACCATGCCAATATCACTACTAGAATATGATGAACCATAACTTGTACTTGAATTATTATTATTAGATTTATTCCCACCGTTAATCATTTCCCAACCATAAGCCCATTTTGATGAATAACCATTATTAGCATTACTTAAATTATCAGTTTGAACTGCTTTTGAATTTAATTGAGATACACCTGTCATAAAATTACCAGTACATTTAAATTCCCAATAAAATTTTCCTTTAAACATTGGAAGAGTGCTTAATGCACCTAGCCATTGTCCACTATTTGTCATAGTATTATTACCATGTGAAAAAGTTAAAGCAGAATTTGTATTTGTTAAATTATCACATACTGCAAAAACATTGCTTGGACAATCCTCTGTTTTTGTAAGTGTACCAGCACCTAAAGTAAAATCATTACTATTAGATGATTGGTCTGTAATTGTGTTGTTGTCTTTTAAAATTGTAAAACCTTGATTACCCATTGTCATTGATGGCTCAGTTTTAATTTTCCATTCTCCAGTTACACTATCTGTTTCACCAAAAGTATCTGGTCCATAACTTTGTCCATCACAATAATGAAAATGAGATAAACAACCATCAAAATAAGTTGCCGTTCCTGATGATACATAACCTATTCTCATTGTTCCAGTTGCTTTAAATAAATCATAATCAGCATTTTGTGAACCATTAGTACCTGGGTCAAAATTAGTTTCTTGTTCTCCATTTATGTATAGTCTTACTCTATCACCAGCTGAACTTTGAGATGTATCTACTCTTAAAACAATATGGTACCAAGCGTTGGTGTCCCTAAATTTTTTAATTGTTCTTTTTTCATCATTAATTCCAGCAGAATAAACTTGAAGCTCATTATCAGATTTCCACCTTATATAACCATAATTACTACCATCTATATAATTTTGAATAATATACTCATTATTTTTATCAAGAGTCCCTCTTTTTACCCAAAAAGACATTGTACCTTTATCAACATTTGTTGGTGTTCCTTGTGTTCTTGTCAAATATGTGCTAGCCATTAGTTAAATTGTCCTCCTCCTGAAGCGCCGTGAGTTACGGTAATTGTAAACGCTCTATCTGTCGTTTGACTTTCATTATCCGTTGCACGAATGGTAAAGGAATATGTAGTCGTTGCCGTGCTACCTGTTTCTGTTCCTGAAATTGTTCCTATTGATGAATCTCCTGCTAAAGAGAAACCACCAGGTAAACTACCTGATTGTAAACTATAACTTGAAACTGCTGTACTATCATCATCATAAGCAAGTAATGTAAATGATTGAGTTGCACCAGCGGCAATTGTACCTAAACTACCTGCAGCTGTTGACCAGTTTGGAGCAATACTAGCAGTTAAAATTGCTGTTGAACTTCTTACTGCACCACCATCATTATTTTCTACTCTTACAAAATAAGAGCCAGCGGCTAAGTTTGTAGTTACCGTTAAACTACCAGCATTATTAAATGTAACAGCACTTGCTCTTGTAATTGCACCAGTAGAACTAATTAATTCTACAATTGGCACAGATTGAAAATTTGCACCTGCTAAAGTAAATGAAGCGTTTGTACTAGGTGCTATTATAGCACTTGAAGTTGAAATTGTTGGTCTTGTAATTGTGGTAATTGTTGTTGAACCACCTAATGAAACAGCAGCGCCATTAATTGTAATAGCAGAATTTTGTAATTGAGCATTTGTAACACTTGTGTTTGGTAGTGTTACCGTTTTAGAGGCTAAGTTAAGTGTACTAGCTAATTGAGCAGCCGCTACCGTGCCATCACTAGGTGTTCCTGTTGTAACGGTTTCGCCTAAAACTAAAACAAAGTCAACAACATCCGTTGATGTTGGAGCCGCTGAGAAGACAATATTTGTTCCGTCAATACTGAATGCTGTACCTGGAGCCTGAATAACTCCTGATACTGAACATATCACATTATTTTCTGTTCCAGGAGCAACGGTTGTATTATCTAAAACATTTGTTAAAGCAAATGTCGTAGTTGAACCGTCAGGTGTAATTGTATTACATCTGACATAGTTTCCTATATTTCCTGATTGTCTTCCAATAAATGCCATTACTTATTTTACTCCGCTGGCGGTGTATAACCCGTTAATGCTGTAACTTGGTCTGCCGTCAATCCTAATTCAATTAGTTTATCATAACCTGCTTTTTGGTCAGTCGCTAATTTACTCATTTTATTTTCAAATGCTATTTGTTTAGCCTCACCGCTGTTTTCAGAATTTCTTTGTGTTTCTTCATCAGCAGTCATTTCAACTAATTCAGGAGCGCCAGTACCATTTATTACTAATTTTTTTGTCATTTTTTTATCTCCTATAATTTAAATGCGTAAAGTGTGAAAAAGCCTGTAGCAATATTGTGTGCTTCACAATTTATTCTTAATCCAGTTATTCCACCAGTTGTTATTTTTGAATTGTTATATCCAATACCATTAGAATAACCTATGTGACCATTATCATTCCATTGTGTTTTATAAATGAAACTAGGTTTATAGTTATCTTGTGTTGGATAGAAAAAGTCTAACATACCACTTCCTCTATAAGGTGCATAAGTCGTATCTGAACTTGTTGCTGATGGCGAACCATCTGTTTGTTGGTTCCAAGTATTAGCAATTTGAACTCCTACACTATCGTTTTGAACACCACCTGCGTTACTTGTAGTTGAACTTTCATTATTATATTGTTCCATATGTTTTTGATAATATGTTCCACCATGATTTGCACCTGATGAACCACCTGTTCTAAAACCAATTCTTAACCAAGCACCGTTTGCATGTCCAGAAAATCTTAAATTACCATATACAAGTCTGTAATACTTGTAAGTATCAGTAAAGACATTATCCATATAAATGTCTGCTGCTCCAGCTGCATTAGCCGTGTTGATTTTTACACAATCACCACTTGGTGCGTCTATCCACGAAACATTTGCACCAGCACCACCTGTTTTAAGTAGTTGTCCGTCTGTTCCAGCTGCTAGTCTTTGTAGACCTGAGCCGTCCCGATATAAAATATCACCTTGTGTTGTTAAAGTTGATGTTAAGTCAGTACCGTCTGTACCAGCAGCTGACATTTGGTCCCAATAAGTACCGTTTGTTGGAAGGTTTCCTGTACTTGCTAGTTTACAAATATATGAACTGCCTGAATAGCTGACTACATCATCTACGACATAGGCAGTACCCCCGGCATAAGCTCCCTTCCAATTGAACTTAATATTACCTAGATTTAATGTTGCCATTGTTTTTTTCCTTTTTTTTTTAAATAGTCGCTATTAGCTGACCGTTACTTATACTAAAAACTATACCACTCGGACCTTTAAAGTAGTCCGCAAAATTTGAAAATGTGCTATGACTAATACTATCTACACCTGCATTAGTTGTTGTTACAATAAGTTGCCCACTTGCATTTTTATGAAAACCATAAACTTCAGGTGAACTTGACTTATGAGCTTCTACATTTACATTTAATCTTGTTAGTGCCATATTACTATTTATTCACTAATAATTAAGTGATACTCCTCTAATTCTCGCCTCTTTTGAACCAGAAGCCTGGTTGGCGAATAAAATTTTATATTTAAGTGAGGTACCTGAAGTAACTGCTAAGTCGTTAACTTTAGCCATCTTGATACCTGTTGAGAAATCTGGTAAAGCAGTTAGTGTGGCAGTAGAATAATTTGAGCCACCGTCTGCTGATAATTGTAATACAATGTCTGTATTTAGAGCATTTGTTCCTGATTGGTCCTGGTAAGTTATTACTGCACCCATTTTTGTAGTTGCTGAAGCAGCAGTTATGTTTGGACAAACAAAGTTACCTGTTGCATTAGCAGTTTCAACCGTATAATTCCAAACATTGGCAGGAGTGAAAGATGTTCCACTTGGATAAACTGCTCTTTTAGTAATTCTTAATAAATCCATCCATCCTCTAAAACGCCTACTATTATCATTTCTATGATACATAATTCTAATAAAGTTATCTGTAAAGTTTGTTGTTCTTGATGTACCACTTTCAATAGCTGTTCCATTTTTATAAACATAAGTAGTTGAACCATCTTTAACTAAAGCTAAATGGTTCCATTGGTTTTTTGTTACTGAACCTAAACTTAAATTATTTCCTGTATGTGCATTATACACTCTTAAATTTTCTGAACTATCATACTCCCATTGTTGAATTTGACCTATATCTAAAACACTATCTTGGTTTGTTCCATAGTTTTCATCTGAACGAGGATATAACCAAAATTCTACCGTATAATCTGTATTACTAGGAAGATTTTGAAACGCTGTTGAATCTGGTGAATTGGTACTATTATACATTGCGTCTGTACTTGCTCCACCTGAATAAATTGAACATGAAACACCACTTAAACTTTGACTATCGCTATAATAAACATTTCCTTCATGGCCAATTGAAGTTTGACCAACACCACCAGTTGAAGCGTCAACAAAGTTATCTTCGTTATTACTATGACCATAACTTTCTAAAAGCAAAATATCGTCAGCAGTTGTATTAGGTGTACCAGTTGTAGTAGAAATAGTAGATATATATTCACTAGCATTTCTTGTTGTGTTTGCACCGTTTGTATAACCTGTGCTATCTTGAAAGACATCTATGTATTGTGAATTAGTTGATGAAGCAGTTAAGTTTTCTTGTGTGTGAACTCTTAATCCAAGAGTTGATAAATCATTTACTAATTTATTGTCATCAAAAGAAGTAGCGTGTTGAGAAACATTAGACGCAGCTATTCTGGCGTCATCAAAGGTTCCGCTACCAATTTTTGAAGCCGCTAAACTAGGAATTCTAGCATTGTCTAGTGTACCACTTGCTATTGAACTTGCTTTTAATTTACTTATTGGCATATTATTTCCACCCTAATGAGCATCCTTGTATTTGTGTTTCTTTTGAACCACTAGCTTGATTTGCTAATTCTATTTTATATTTCATAGATGTTCCACTTGGTTGTGAAGAAATATCTAAATCATGTATTGATAAAATTTTTCCATCTCCATAATTTCCTTCTTCAGCTAAAGTACCTTGTGTGTAAGTAGTACCACCATCTCTTGAAATAAAAGCTTTAATATCAGTATTTAATGTTGCTGTTCCTTGAGCATTTTTCATTAATAAAATTAAATCAGATTTTGTCGGTACTGCTTGAGCAGTTGTTGTACTAGATATCACGGTAGCTGTAGCAGAAAAAGTTGAAAGACCAGCAATACCACCTTCTTTAATAACATACCCAGCACCACCGTTTCCACCAGGTCTAGTATCTCCAGAACCTCCTGTTGTTCCTGTACCACCATTTGCTTGTACCGTTATTGATGAACTATCAGTTACAGCAGCTACAATACATGCACCACCTCCAGAAGCACCACCACCTCCACAAGTATTTGCTACAAAAGGTCCTCCGTTTTTTCCATTTGCTCTAATTGTTCCTGAACCAGAAAGTGTGCCACCAACAATTAACCATATAGTACCACCTGTTCCAGTTTCTCCTGTGCCACCATGACCGCCGTTACCAGAACCTCCAGGATTTCCAGCACCACCAGCATTACCTCCATAATTTCCGCCACCGCCAGGACCACCGTTTGCTGTTGCATGACCACTAGAGCTACTTACTTGTGAATTGTGAATACCAACACCACCAGAACCACCTGACCAACAAGAACCTGCCGCTCCATCTCCTGCTCTTTTATAACTACCTTGATTTGATGGCGCACCTGACCCACCACCACCTGTTTGATTTGAACTCGCTCCAGATGTACCAGCATTACCACTATCACCTGAACTAGAATGGTCACCAGAACCTCCGGTAGCTCCATATCTTGCTATGCTATAAATTTTTCCATTAGCAACAATATCACTTTGATTTATTACTCCGTTTCTTACAGCAGTACCACAACCATTAAATCCTGTTCCGTTATTTGTATAAGTTTCTGAACTGCCAGATTTTACTAATCCTAATTGTAGCCCACTAGAACCTAAAGTATTTCCATCTGAACCTGCACTACCCCATGCTGGACTTGATGTGCTACCTGGGTCAGCGTAAGCACCTCTAGCTGTCATGTCTATGACACCATTAATAGTACAATTACCTCTTACATATATAAACAATCCTCTACATGGAACATTAGTTGATAAAGTTTGACCAGCGTTTATTGTTAAAGTGTTGTATTGCTTAAAGACCATATCTCCGTCATATGAGCCGTTTGTATTTTGAACGGTTAAAGTAGTGTTTCCAGAAATAGTTACATCTCCATCTGAACCATCTCCAAAATAATTTCCTGGAGCACCAGATGAAACAACACCACTACCTACATTTGCGTTAGTAGAGGCTCCAGTATCTACACCAGAATTATCTATGAATTCATCAACTATTTGGTCTTGTAAATCAAACTTAGCTAATGAACCGTTACTAGCACTTTTAAATCCTAACAACGCAATATTACTTCGCACTACATTATCATTGTACTCTTCAACATCAACAGAAATAGGTCTGCCGTTTGCGTTTACATTGTTTGCAAAATTTCTTGTTCTACTTCCCATTTTATCCTACTTTGGTAAAAACCTAATTGTTATTTCTGCTGAGGCCGCTGGAGCCGCAACAAAAGTTAAAGTTGTTCCTGAAACGGTATAGTCATCTGTCGGAGTTAAACAAATACCATTTACAAAAACTAAAATATCATCAACCGTTCTACCACTTGTTATAGTAAAAGCAGTTGTTGAGGCGTCACCAGTTGCTGTCGCCTTTGAATGAGATAATGTGCCACTAGGTAATGTAACCGTTTTGCCTGTAAGGTCAAAAGTTGTATGAATGTGTGAACCTTGTATAGAGGCGTTTGGCACGAAATGATGGCCTTGTGCCTTGCCTTGAAATATACAATACATGTCATCACCAGTTTGTGGTGTCCCATTCATAGTCAAAGTTGTTCCAGCAGCTGTATAGGCTTTGCCTGTACCAGGCTCTTGCCTTACATTGTTTATAAACAATTCAATTTCATTTTCTCCAGCAACGGATTGATTAAGTGTAAACGAAGTAGTTGAACTATCTGGTGTAAACACTTGTTTAACCGTTGTGTGAAAAGTATCTGCCGGTTTATTTCCTATGTATGCCATTTAATCTCTTTAATCCTATTATGTTGATATATCATCAACAGCGCTTACCCAAACATCTGCTGAACTAGCCGTATCTGATATAACCTTTAAAGCGTCTGTGTTTTGTAAAACAAAACGAGCACCGCCGTCAATTATTTGTAATGCTGAACCTTGTACAATTGGCGTATCTTTAATTAAGTGTATGTCATTACCACCACTTGTTATAAAAACACTCACATTAATTGTAGCAGAGGCAACATTAGCCACGGATATTCCAACAATTGTATCGTTACTATCAGCAGTATAAATTGTTTCTGCTGAAGTACCTACATTGTTAAATACATATCTTCTAAAGTTTTGTGCCATCTTTTCTCCTTATTATAAAGCTACCGCCATTGCAATACTGAAACCAGTAGAAGGCAAAGCGCCAACATTAAATCTTCCTTGTGCTGAACTCCAAATTAATCCATTACCCTCAGCAACACCTGTTATATTTACATTTGATAAATCGCCAACAGAAGCATTTTCATCTATTAATTTTACCCAACCTGCGTTGTCGGCTACATATGCTTTATTACCAGTTGAGTCCCAAGCAAACATACCTTCATATGTTGTATTACTTGGTAATGCACCTGTGCCTGCATAAGACGACCTAATTCTATTATCTGTACTTGTTAAGTTTATTGTACCTGTCGCACCATTTATAGCAGCATTTGTTATAGTTTTATTTGTTAGTGTATCTGTACTATCTTGTAAAACTACCGTACCTGATTCATTTGGTAAACTTACCGTTCTATCTGCTGTCGGGTCAATTACCGTTAAAGTTGTTTCAAAGTTATCTGAAGTTGTTCCTTCAAATGTAAATGAATTTGTAATTTCAATAGTAGATGAGTTTACGGTTGTTGTAGTACCATTTACGGTTAAGTTACCTGTAATTACAACATTGTCAGGCATACCAATTGTTACGGTGCCTGCGTTTTCTACAACATTGACCTCATTAGCTGTACCTGCAAAAGTTAAAGTACCACCTAAATTTACAGGTGATGTATTACTTCCGTCTGAAACCGTTATTGAACTATTTGCTAATGAAGTATTTGCAATATTAGTTATTGTGTTATCAGGACCATTAATAGTTTTATTTGTTAAAGTGGTTGATGATGAACCTGTAATAATTGTATTATCAACAGCTAAAGTTAGATTATTACCAGAAACGGTTGATGTAATACCTGTACCACCTAAAACTTTTAATGTTTCACCGTTAGCAGAAAGTGTAACTACCGTAGAAGTATCATCTGCGATTTTAATTGTACCATTAATATTAGTGCCGTCACCAATCGCTGTATAGATTTCATCAAAGTTTTGATTGACTTTTAAAGCACCGGTACGAAGATTATCACCTGTTCCGTCATTTGGTGATGAGCCTCTATTAATTACATTTTTTGCCATGGTTTCCTATTCCTTATGACTATTTATAAACATTATTATGGTGTAGTATCATCAAAAGTTAGATTTGTAGTATCAAATTTAGTTAATGTATTACTGAACAAGTCAGCGCTTACAGCAAATTGACTTGGAAAAGCATAATTTGTCTTAATTGCCTTACCAACCTCTGTATTAAACATGAACAAAGGTATTGCCTGGCCATCAAAACCTGTTTTTGTACCTCTTATTCTCAATGCGTTTAAGTTTTCAAAAGTTGTTGCAAAAGAATTAGTTGCTGATGTACCATATACCGTATTATGAAATCTATTTAAACTACCCATTCTAGGTCCTGCATAAGCATAACCACTTCTTACATCATGTCTAACACCACTAGGGTCTGTAATTATATTTCTTTTTCTACTTAAATAATCAATTTCTAAATCTTCTCTTGTTAATGTAACATCTCTAGTATTTGTAGCAAAAGGATCCCTATAATCATTACTTACATCTAAAGTGCCTTCTTCTTTTGGTTTAGCTCTTAATGATGTGCCATCACTATTTGTTCCTAATCTTCTACCAAATATAGTAGAGAATAATGTATTTGCAATTTGTAAGAATGGTACCTCTTCTCTGCCTGAAGTTACACCTCTGACAGGACCACCAGCAGTTACCGTAATTCTTGATTCAATATCTACTTGACCTGTAAAGTAAAAACCAGCAGTATGCATTGTTTTTTTAAATGCGTCCCGCCATCTTGCAATTGATTGACCTACTTTAATTACATAAGAATAATCTTGATAGTATAAACTATCTTGTATTCTCATTGTTGTTTCAGATAATTTACCTTTTTCATTTATAAATTCACCATCTGTATCTGCGACAGAAACTACATCAACTGAAGCAGTTGCAACATCTGATTTTTTAAGTGTACATGTACCAGAACTAGCTGATGTTAAAGTATCGTTTAAATTAAAGTTACCTGATACATCTTTAATTTTTAATAAACCTCTACCAGTATCAAGATTATCAATTGTACCTGAGCCTCCAGATGAACTTGTTATAGATTGACCTGAAATAAAAGTACCAGATACATTTGTAACTATGACATTATTAAAGAAAGTTAAAGTTGGTGGTGTAGGAGAATTTTCATAACCTCTACCTAATTCTACCGTTTTTACTTTTACAATTTTACCTACATCATCACCATAAGCTTTTATACTTGCATTTGTTCCTGTTGAAGATGTAACTGACACGGTAGGTGTAGTTGTATAACCATTACCTTTATTAGAAATAAAAAAGTCTGTTATTTGTTGTAAGTCTGAAAATTTTTCTTGTACTATTACATCACCTGAATAAGAGTCACCTCTTGTTGTTTCATCTTCTAAAACAATTCTGTCACCAGTTGACATGCCCGCTGTATTATCTTCACCTGAAAAACCACCGTTTACAATCTTTACAAAACCAGCTGCATTATTACCATTTGTTCCTGTGTTAACAAAAGATAAACTATCACCGATATTATATCCTGTACCTGCATTATCAATTACTATTTCTGTAATTTGACCTGATCCTATTTCTTGAACTTGGAATAATGCACCAACACCACCAGCAGTTATTTTAATTGTATCATCTGTTGAGTTTAGTGAACCGTCATTTGTAATATTTTTATTACCAGGTATACCTGTAATATTTGCTTTTATAAAATAGTCATCTGTATCTGAAGATGTACCTTGTATTTCTTCACCTACGGAAAATATTCCTTGTATTGAATCTTCATTTAAAATTAATTGTGTAACCGTTTGGTCACCAATTTGAAATTGTGATGTGTTTTCTACTATTGCATAAGCATTAGAAGTTTGACCTGTAATTAATCTGCCTGTTAATTGTGTAGCGTCACCTATTGTAGCAATAACTCTTAATACTTTTAATGAATCAAATGCACCGTCAGAGGCTTTAAGCATTTGTTCTCTAGGATAAATTGTTTCAGAATTTTCACCAAATAATAATCTAAAAAATATTTCGTGACCTCGTACAGAACCTTTTGACCTGTACATTGATTTAATATTTTTAATTAATTTTCTTTTATCAATACCAACCGCTAAGTTTTCAGGAAGAGTTGTTAAAAACTCATCTCTCATATTTTTTAAGAAGTGATTTATAACACCATCAGGATCCCTAAAGTTTACTAAATCAACAATATTGTTTACAGGATTAGGTTTGTAATTTGTGATATTTGCTTGAGCACCAGAATCATTACCAACAATTACCTCATTGTTAATAAATTTATCTTGAGCTGAAATTATTAATCTATTATTAGTAACATCTTCTACTAATACAACAGCAGTTGCCTTTGAAGTTTGACCTGTTACGGTTTCACCTCTAGTAAATTTACCAAATGTAGATTCTTCTAAAAGAATTTTATCACCAGCGTCTAGTAATGTTCTAGCAGTATCTCTACGACTAGAGTTTAAAACTAAATTATTAACTTGACCTGTTTCTGATTGAAGTAAAATACCATCTGTGCCTTCAATGGTATCAATAGATAATTCTGCTGATTCTAATAATTGATAATATACTTTTAGAAATTGGGCAAATTTAGGGTGGTCAGCAACGACAAACTCTGGTAGTTGGCTGTTAAGTATCGTTGAAATTTTATCATTAAATTTTGCCATTGTTCATTAATAACTTGATGTTGTTGTATAACCTACACCTGCGTCAGCAGAACCTCCAACAAATGAGTCAGCTGTAACATTTATAGTTGAGTTTGCAATATCAATTTCAACAATTTGGTCTCTTACAGGAACAACATCATTAGAGTTTGGTGTTACCGTTAATTCAACAACCGTTGAAGTTGCACCTCTAATATTTGATATTGAAGCTATGTTTAAAGAGTTAAGAGTAATTTGACCTGTTGAGTAATCAATAGTACCTTGTGTTTCATTTGAGTATGTTCTAATACCAGAAGACAAATAATATCTTCTAACATTACCATTACCATCATCATCTAAAAATTGTTCTAAATCACTACCTGTTACTTTGAAACCTGTTGAACTTAAAATACCACCTGCTGATTTGTTATGGCCAGAATGTGGATTAAATAACGAGTTTCTAAAGTAAATATCATATTTTGTAGATGATGATAGAGTTGGTGTAAAATTTTTTCTTATTTTAATTGTTGTTATGTTTGATAATATACTTGTATCAACATCATCAATTAAACCTGTCAATTTTGAGTGTCTATAAACAGAATCAAACTTTTGTAAAGTATTTGTATTGTAATTAATAACAGCGGTAGTTATTTCTGATTTTAAAGTATCACTTGATTTAGTTGTTGATTTTGAATCATATTTTACCGTTGAAGTTAATAAAACTGAAGTAACTTCCGGGTCAACAATTTCTGGTCTGACAGAGGCGACATTGTAAGGTTTTAATTTATTTACTATATCTGCTTTTGTAGTTTCTGTAAGAGTTGAACCTGAAGCTGCTTTAACACCTATCTTTACAATACCATATCTTGGTGTTTCATCATCTTCTCCTCCCCATGCACTTACTGATAAGGCATTAGGATAAATTGATTGTACAAGAGTTTCATAATCTGTCGTTGTAACTGCTCTGTCTTGAGCTGCATATTGTAAAGGTGCATTATGTTTAATTGATTCATTTGCCTCTGCTTCAGAACCACCTTGTGAATTTGAAATAGTTGTAATAGTAACATCTGAAAAACCACCTATATTACCTGAAAGTGTAAATGAACTTGCACTATTAGAAACATCTTTATTAGTTACAATATATTCTAATATAACAATATTACCATCTGCTAATGATTTACCATTTATACCGTCACCAAAATAAACTTCATATTTACCGTCTTGGCCTTCTTGAATAAAATAAACTTTTGAACTTGCGTCAACACTATTGTAACCACCTGCTAATGAATAAGTATTTGTTGTAGTATCAGTAGAACTATTTTGTATTTTTACTAATAGAGTTGATGTATCTGCGTTTGCACTCGGTATAATAAATTTTTGGTCTACATCATTAATATCTACCGTATATTTGAATGTAACAAGTGAGCCTTCATAAATTGGCACACTAGAAAATTTGTAAACACCTGAACTTGGTGTAATTGTTATATCTGAATTAGTTACATATTGATAAGATGTATTATCTACCGTTGTTGTAAACACGGTGCCTTTTGACATTGTAACACTTGTGCCTGTTGCATTGTTTAATTGAATATCTATTGACGCCATTGGCGCTCTTGGTGATGATGGTGTATAACCAATCATCTTTGCTAATGATACAATATTATTTCTTATGTCAGCACTATCAAGATATAATTCATTTGTTGACATGTTTGCCAAGTATGCTAGATAGTGTGTATTGTAAGATAAAATATCTAAAAGAATATTTAATGAACTACCTTCAAAATCATAATCTTGAAAAGAAGTTTGACCTTGTAAAAACGATTTTAGATTTGACTTGATTGCGTCAAAATCATATTCTGAAACTACTAACTTATTTGACATTTATTATCTTACCCTTTGTAAAAATGTTTGAACAACTTGTGGACCTGGTACACCGACTACATAAA